>ERZ869936.40-NODE-40-length-227775-cov-14.721447_pt1 | contig 227775 bp, 179 predicted proteins | sample MGYA00520876_ERZ869936 | MGnify/ENA primary metagenome ERZ869936 (study PRJEB32218, sample SAMN09650985) | biofilter metagenome | isolation source: enrty point of leading RO module | place: Saudi Arabia: Thuwal, RO plant located on Red Sea | collected 2016-02-17 ...
GAGGGCAGAGGGCAGAGGGCAGAGGGCAGAGGGCAGAGGGCAGAGGGCAGAGGGCAGAGGGCAGAGGGAGAACCCTCTCTCACGGTCGCCGGACGGGGCGAACCTCCGTCGGGCGGCTGTCGGCCGGTGGCCGGCGATGGGCTCAGTACGACGACGCGAAGGTCGCGAGCAGTTCCCTCGCCAGGCGCTGGCTGTCGTCGGCGCTGCGCATCACGGTGTCGGTGACCAGCACGCGCACGCCGAGCTCGGCGACGGCACCTTCGAGCGCGGCATCGGCGCGGTCGAGCACGAAGCCGTCGAGCAGGTCGCGCTCGGTGTAGTGGCGGGCGACGGCGAGGGCGCTGGCCTGGTGGCCGAGCTCGCGCAGCATCTTCGCCGCGGGCCCCTTGAGTGCCTCGCCGCCGACGATGGGCGAGACGGCGACGACCGGCACGCCGCGCCGGCGCGACTTGGCGATGCGGTGCAGAGCGCCGGGCACGGCGAGGATGGGGTCGACGCTGACGTAGGGGTTGGAGGGGCAGATCACCACCGCGCCGAGGTCCGGGTGCTCGAGCCACTGCGAGAAGAGCGGCGCCGGCCAGGCGCCTTCGATGCCCTCGAGGCGCATGCCGCGGAACGCCGGCTCACAGCGGCGGCGCACGAAGTACTCCTGGAACGGCAGGTCGCCCTCGTCGGTCTCGACCACGGTCGAGATCAGGTCGTCGCTCATCGGCGCCACGGTGCAGGCGACGCCCAGCCCGCGGCGCAGCTCGTCGGTGACGGTGCTCAGGGTGTCGCCGCGGCGCAGCCGCGCGGTGCGTAGCACGTGGGTCGCCAGATCGCGGTCGCCGAGCTGGAACCAGGCCTCATCGGGGCGGAGCTGGCGCAGGGTCTCCAGGAAGTTCCAGCTCTCGTCTCTGCGACCCCAGCCGCGCTCGGCGTCGTTGACGTCGGCGAGGGCGTAGAGCACCGAGTCGACGTCGGGGCTGACGTGCAGGCCGAGGTGCTCGAAGTCGTCGCCGGTGTTGCAGACCACCAGCAGCGCCTCGGGATCGAGCGCCGCGGCGAGGCCACGCGCCAGCTTGGCGCCGCCGACGCCGCCCGAGAGCGCCAGCACGCGCCGGCGGCTCATCGGAAGAGGTCCTCGTCGACAGGACGCACGAGGTCCCTGGCGGGAGCTCCGGGGGTCACCTCGAGGCCGCGGATCAGTACGGCCGGCGTGCCCTCGGCCCCCTGGCCCATGACGATCGATGCCGCGGCGGCGAGCTCGTCGGCGTGACCGACCACCGAGACACGCAGGGCGCGGCCGTGGCGGTCGGGCTCGCCGCGCAGGTCGAGCAGCGGCGAGAAGCCGGCGCAGCCGATCGCCACGCCGACGGTGCCGAGACGCCAGGCGCGGCCGAGTGAGTCGTTGATCAGCACGCCGAGGTGAGAGGCGTAGCGCCGGCTCAGCTCCTGCTGCAGACGGCGGGCGGAGGCATCGGGGTCCTCGGGCAGCAGCAGCACGATCTCCTCGTCGCCGGCGACGTTGGAGTGGTCGACCCCGGCGTTGGCCAGCACCAGCCCGAGGCGGTGGGCGACCACCAGCACCCCGGCACGGTGGCGGACGACTTCGGTCGACTCGCCGAGGATCACCTCGACCAGCCGCGGATCCTTGTCGACCTCACGCGCCAGCTCGATCGCTCTCTGGGAGGGCTCGATCTCGCGCAGGTGCACGATGCGGCCTTCGGCCTTGGAGACGATCTTCTGGGCGATCGCCACCACGTCGCCGTCCGTCGGCACCAGGTCGGCGCGCTCGAGCCCGTCGCAGAGCAACTGCGCCAGGTCGTCGCCGGGCCGCACCTCGGGGATGCCGGGGAGGGCGAAGAGCTGGAGTCGGTTGGCCATTGGGGGGAGGAACGGGGGCGGAGAGGGGTTGGGGGTTGGGGGTCAGGGGTTAGGGACAAGGGACAAGGGACAAAGGGGAGAGGGGAGAGGGGGGAGAAGAGAGAGGGGTCAGGGACCAGGGGTTGGGGATTGGGGATTAGGGAAGAAAGCAGAAGCAGAAAGCGGAAGGCGGAGGACGGAAGGCGGAGGGGCGCTTCGGATGGCGTCCTACTCCGTGCTGGGCTCGCCGGTGATGCGCAGGCCGGAGCCGCGGATGCCGTAGCGCTTGTTGATGCCGATGAGCACCGAGGTGAGGGCCTCGGCAGCGGCGGAGTTGGCGAGCGGTCCGGCGTGCCAGGCCTTCATGCCGGCGGCCTCGACCAGGGCGACGACCTGGTCGCGCGCCGCCACCTTGTCACCGAAGACCAGCACGTCGCAGTCGACCGGGTGGTCGCCGCGCAGATGCTCGGCGCCGACGTTGTGGAAGGCGGAGCAGACGTCGACCTCGTCGCCGACCGCCTGCTGCGCGAGCAGGGCGGCGCAGCCGGGCTGCGGGAGCTGGACGCGGGCGACCTTGGGCGGCACCAGCGGCACGGTGCAGTCGAGCAGCACCTTGCCGCGGCAGGCGTCGCGGATCGCCTCGAGGTTCGGGGCCTGGGCGGCGAACGGCACGGTGAGCACCACCAGGTCGGCGGCCGCGGCCGCGGCCGCGTTCTCGTCGCCGCGCACTTCGGCCTGCGGGTGATCGGCGCGGATCTCCGCCGCGGCCGTCTCGGCCTTCTCGGCGCTGCGCGAGCCGATGATCACCGTGTAGCCGGCCGCGGCCCAGCGCCAGGCGAGGCCGCCGCCGAGGTCTCCGGTGCCGCCGATGACGGCGAGGATGGGTCGTTGGGACATCGGGTCTTGCCTTTCTCAGGAGGAGGGAAGAGGGACGAGGGAAAAGGGCGGATAGGGGTTTGGGGGATAGGGGTCAGGGCACAGGGGATAGGGGTTAGGGGTTAGGGGTTAGGGAGGAATCAGGAATCAGGAATCAGGAATCAGGAATCAGGAATGAGGGACAGGGGACCAGGGGCCAGGGATCAGGGAAGAGGGCCGACGGGAAGACTGCGGAGCATCAGAGGTGGTGGTCAGGGATCGAGATTCGGGTTCGGGAAGAAACGGCAACGACGGAGAGGTCGAACCAACCCCCAACCCCCAACCCCCAACCCCCAACCCCCAACCCCCAACCCCCAATCCCCAACCCCTAGCCCCCTTCCTCACCGTCCCGGCGCCAGCGCCTCGAGCGCGGTCTCGTCGGGCCCCAGGCCGCCGTCGGGCCGGAAGGGCTGGATGCAGACGTGGTCGGCGCCGGCGTCCCAGTGCTGCTGCAGGCGCTGGCGGATGGCGGCTTCGTCGCCCCAGGCGACGAGCGCGTCGACGAGGCGGTCGGAGGGCTTCTTGGGATCGGCGAAGTCGCTCTCGTCGAAGCCCTGCTCGAGCAGGCTGCGCTGGTAGTTCGGCGCCCGCAGGTAGACGGTGAGGTGGCCTCTGGCCAGGGTGCGCGCCTTCTCCGCGTCGGTCTCGAGCAGCACCATCTGCTCGGGGCACAGCCAGGGCCCGTCGCCGAGGATCGCTCGCGCCTGCTCGGTGTGCCTGGGCGTGACCAGGTAGGGGTGGGCGCCGGCGCACAGCTCGCCGGCGAGCTCGAGCATCTTGGGACCCAGTGCGGCGATCACGATCGGCGGCTCGAGCTCGGGCTCGCGGCCGAGGTAGCGGGCCTCGGCGATGCCTTCGAGCACCGCGCGCATCTTGCCCAACGGCTTCTCCCACTCGTGGCCGCGGAAGCCCTTCACCAGGTGCGGATGGGAGACGCCGAGGCCGAGGATGAAGCGCCCGGGCAGCACGTCGCCGAGGGTCTTGGCGATCGACTTGAAGAGCACCGCGTCGCGGGCGTAGATGTTGGCGATGCCGGTGGAGAAGGCGAGCCGTTCGGTGTGCGCGGCGAGGAAACCGATCAGGCTGAAGGGGTCGCGGCCGACGGCTTCGGGCAGCCAGAGAGTCGAGTAGCCCCAGCGGTCGATGCGCGCCGCGAGGGCGGCGGCATCTGGCGCCGCGAGGGTGTCGAGCGAGGTCCAGACACCGAGTTTCCCGGGGTGGGCGGGCTTGCCGTTCGGTGTGGCGTCGGCTTCGGGCATGGCGTTTCCTCCGGTGTCCAGGTCGGCGCCGTGGGCGCGGACCGCGGCAGCTTATCGGCAGCCGGTGGGACGCCGCGCGGCGCCTGACTCGATGGGTTCAGCTGGTGACGCCGCGGTAGACCTTCGGCAGCTCGCCCGGCAGCGCCGCGACGTCGTCGATCACCAGGTAGCGCCGCTCCGGGCACATCTGGCGCAGGTAGTCGTGACCGGCCGGATCGACGGTGATGCAGAAGGTGTGCACTCCGCGCTGCTCGGCTTCGCGCAGGGCGACCATGGTGTCCTGGATTCCATAGGTGCGGTCGCCACGCTCCGGACCGTAGTCGCAGTCCTGCGGGTAGCCGTCGCTGAGCACCAGCAGGGCCTTCACCCTGGCGTCGGTGCGCACCAGCTTGTCGACTGCGTGGCGGATCGCCGGCCCCATGCGGGTGCTCTGGCGCGGCTCGAACGCCGCCAGGCGGTGCTCGGCGGCGCGGTCGTAGGGCTGATCGAACTCCTTGGCGACGAAGAAGTCGTTGGCGTCCCGGCCGTAGCCGGAGAAACCGTAGACCGCGTACTGGTCGCCGAGGATGCGCAACGCCTCGGCCATCAGCACGATCGCCTCCTTCTCGACGTCGATCACCCGGCGCTTGCGCGGTCCCTGGCGCAGCGGCGGTGGCCAGGTCCAGAAGGCGTCGAGCTGCGGATCGGGCGCGCCGCCGCCCGAGCTCGAGCGCGGCTCGAAGTCGGCGAAGCGCGCGTCGATGGCGCCGGAGTAGCGGGTCGCGGCGCCAGCGGCCGCCGGGTCGGCGGAAGGTGAGGCGACCTCTTCCATGACCTCGTCCATGCTCTCCGGGTCGTCGTCGCCGGCGACTTCGGTGTCGGTGGAGGCGCTCATGTCGATCAGGAAGGCAGCCGCCACCGAGCGCTCCTGACGGTCGCGCCGTGCGTAGACGCGATCGCTCGCCGGCACGCCGCAGCGACGGTCGACCGCGGCCTCGATCAACCGGTCGAGATCGAGCTCCTCGCCGTCGATCAGACCGCGCAGGCGGCGCTGCACGTCGGGCTTGAGCAGCTCGAACTGACGCCGCACCTGGTTGAGCAGGGTGCGATGGCGACGCAGGGTGCGGCGCACGAAGTCGTCGTCGCGCTGGTCGTCGCGCGGCTCGACCGGCTGCTTCTCGACCAGCCGACACCAGTCGAGCCGGTAGTCGCGAATGCGATGGTCCCACTCGTCGTAGAAGAAGGTCGCGAGCTCCTCGTGCTCGCCTAGGGCTTCGTCCTCGCGGCGTGCGGCGCGATCGGCGGCGATCCGCTCGGCTGCCTCGGCCAGATCGGAGTCGTCCCACTGCGACAGATCGAGGTCTGAGCGGCCGGAGCTGGCGCGGTCGAGGAACTCGAGGTCGTGCAGGAAGAGCCCGGCTGCGGCCGAGAGGTCGCCGTCCTGGATCGACAGCACGCCGAGGCGATCCGGCTCGACGCCGCCGAGGGAGCTCGACTGGGGCGGCGTGGCGCTACGCGCAGCGAGCTCCTCGCGCAGGGCGTCGAGGGCGCGACGCCGTGCCGCATCGTCGGCCTGGGCCTGCGCCACCTCCTCGCGCAGCTCCCCCTGCAGGGCGCGGGCGCCGGAGAGCTCGACGGCGCCGGGGATCGCCTGCTCGCTGTCGTCCGCCGCGACGGAGTCGTGGCTCTCGGCGCTGTCGCCGGCTCGGTCCGGTCCACTCGCGTGGCGCGGGCCGCTCTCGGCGTCGCGCACCGCCGCGCTCATCTCGCGGTGCAGGACCTGCAGCAGTTCGTTCGCCTCGAGCAACCGCCAGAGGGCGACCGTGGCGGCGGCGCTGTCGTGCACCTCGGCGCCCTCGGCGGCGACCCGCGCGAAGAGGCGCCGCACCTCGACGCCCGGTGCATCGGTGCGGTCCGCGGTGCGGACGCCATCGCCCTCTTCTGCCGCGGCGCCGAGCGACAGCCGCTCGAGGCGGGCCAGCAGCGTCGTCCCCGAAGGCAGCAGCGCCGGAACCAGCCGTTGCAGGTCGCGCCGGTAGCCGGGGAAGCGGCGCATCAGCGCCGCGTCGATGCGGCGGTGCTCGAGCAGCGCGAAGCAGAGTCGGGCGACGTCGGGCAGGGCGAAGGCGCGGTAGAACTCGGCGAAGCCGGGGCCGCTCGGCGAGCGGGAGGCCGGGTCAACGGCCGCTTCGCCGTGCCGGAAGCCGCGCGTCGGAGCGAAACGCGGGTCGCCCGGATCCCAGCGGAAGGCGTGCGTCCCGCACAGGTGCACCCCGACCTGGTGCAGCAGAGTGGCGCGCAGCAGCCGCCGGTTGTCGCCTCGCTCGGCGAAGCGGGCGACGACCGGGGGCAGGGCGATCGAGTGGGCGTCGGTCGACGACGCGGCCTGTGCGGGTGGGCGGCGCGGGTCGCGGCCTCGGCGCAGCAGCGGTGTGCCCGGCGGGCCGCCGGCGTCGTGCAGCGTCACCGTCCGGCCGAGGAAGGCCTCGGCGTAGAGCTCGAGTGCCGCGCGGTGCGCTTCGAGATGCACCGCGATCTCGTACTCGTCGAGCAGCTCGAGCGCCCGCCGGGTGTCGAGCGCGAAGTACGGAGCCGCCGCCTCCGGCCGTCCCACGAGCTCGTCGAGGCTGCGGCGCAGCCACTCCAGCAGGCGGTGGCCGAGGCGGAGGCGCAGCTCCGGCAGCGACTCGGCGAGCGCCTGCCGCGCCTCCTCGGGTTGACGATCGAGCGCACGGGCCAGGCTGTCGGCTCCGGCCGCGGCGGCGAGCCGCCGGAGCTCGTCGAGCCGCGCTGAGATCCCGCCGATCGCGTCGATGCCGTCGATGCCGTCGATTCCGTCGCGCCCGATCGAGCTCAGAGCAGCGTCTCCACCAGGTCGACGATCGCCTGCTGCACGTCGGGCTGGTCGGTGACGGACTGGGCGATGGCGGTCTCGCAGGCGCGCACTGGATCGATGCCGCCGGCGATCAGCTGCCCGGCGTAGATCAGCAGCCTGGTGCTGACGCCGTCCTCGAAGCCGCTGCGGTGCAGGGCGCGGATGCGCTCGCCGAGCCGCGCCAGCGACTCCGCCATCGGCGCGTCGATGTCGGCCTCGTGGGCGATGATCTCGGCCTCGGCGTCGGCCGGCGGGTAGTCGAACTCGATCGCCACGAAACGCTGCCGGGTGCTCGTCTTGAGGTCCTTGAGCACGCTCTGGTAGCCGGGGTTGTACGACAGGACGAGCAGGAAGTCGGGGTGCGCGGTGAGCATCTCGCTGCGCTTCTCGACCGGCAGCAGTCGCCGATGGTCGGTGAGCGCGTGGATCAGCACCGTGGTGTCCTTGCGCGCCTCGACGATCTCGTCGAGGTAGCAGATCGAGCCCTGACGCACGCTGCGGGTGAGCGGTCCGTCGATCCACACCGTCTCGTCGCCGCGCAGCAGATAGCGGCCGACCAGGTCGGTGGCGGTGAGGTCCTCGTGGCAGGCGATGGTGAGCAGGGGCTCGGCCACCTCGAGACGGCCTTCGCTGGCGAGGTCGCCGCGGTAGAGGCGCTGCGCCATCGCCTCGACGAAACGGGTCTTGCCGCACCCGGTGGGACCCTTCAGCAGCACCGGCAGGCGGGCCCGGTAGGCGGCGAGGAAGAGCTCCACCTCGTCGCGGATCGGGCGATAGAACGGGATCGTGTCGTCGCCGTCCGCCGTCACCGGTTCGACGGCCGTGGCGGCGATCCCGTCGCGGGATCCGGAGCTGGGGGAGTGCAGGCTCATCGGTGTGGTGCGCTCGTCGCCTCGCCGTCGCCCCGATCCTTCGGCCGTCGGCCGCGGCGCCGGCTTCCGGGCCTTCGGCGGCTGGGCAGAGGCGGATGCTACCAGTGGGGCTCGCAGCGTCTCTCTCCCGGCCGAGGTCGCACGGTGGCTGCGCCGCTGCGACCTCTCACGAGCGCAGCGAGAGGATGTCGCGCAGCTCCTCGCCGAGGGTCTTGGAGCGGTCGAGAGCGGTGCGGAAGTCCTCCTGCCCCAGAGCCAGCAGCTCGCACGGCTCGACCACCCGCACGGTGGCGTTACGGGGCTCGCGGGTGAGCAGGGCGGTCTCGCCGAAGACGTCGCCCTCGCCCAGCCGGGCCAGCACCTTCTCGCCTCCGTCCTGCCTGCCGTCGTGCCGCGTCAGCACCTCCACCGCTCCGCTGCGCACCAGGTAGAAGCGATCGCCGGCGTCGCCCTGCTCGAAGACGGTCTCGCCCGCCGCCAGCTCGAGGCGCTGCATCTGCTCGGCGATCTCGGCCAGCGCGCCCGGCGTCTGGCCGCGGAACAGCTCGGTGCGGGCGAGGAACTCGCAGATGCGCACCGACTCGGCGACGCGCACGTCCGACGCGATGCGCCCGTCGACCATGCTGACGATGCGGTCGGCGACGTCGAGGATGCGGTGGTCGTGGGTCACCAGCAGGGTGGTCGTGCCGTGCTCGCGGCCGAGACGCTGCAGCAGGTCGACGACCAGCCTGCCCGAGTCGCGGTCGAGCGCCGCGGTCGGCTCGTCGGCGAGCACCAGGCGGGGCGAGGCGACCAGGGCGCGCGCCACCGCCACCCGTTGACGCTGACCGCCGCTCAGCTCGCCCGGTTTGGAGTCGAGCTTGTCGCCGAGGCCGACTGCGGCGAGCGTCTCGCTGGCCAGACGGTCGGCGTCGGGCAGCAGCTCGCGGTGCAGCTCGGCGCCGAGACGCACGTTCTGGCGCGCCGTCAGCGATGCGAAGAGGTTGTGGGACTGGAAGATGAAGCCGATGCGCCGGCGCACCGCCACCAGCCGCTCGTCGTCGAGACCGGCGAGCGCATGGCCGAGAACGGCGAGCTCGCCCTGCTGCAGGCGCCTCAGCGCCCCGATCAGCGTCAGCAGAGTGGTCTTGCCGGAGCCGGAGGGGCCGGTGAGGATGACGATCTCGCCGGGCTCGAGATCGAGGTCGATGTCGCGCAGCACCGGCCCGTCGTCGGCAGCTTCGCCGTAGGTGTGGGTGACACCGCGGGCGCGCACCGCGAGGGACTCGCCGGACTCCGTCGACGCAGGCCGCATCAGAAGAGCTCCGCCGGGTCGGCCCGCTCGACCCGCACCACCGCGATGCGGGCGGCGAGCAGGCACATCGTCACCGTCAGCAGCGCGATGATCCCGACGCGCGCGGCGGTGAGGTCCATGGTCAGTCCGGTCAGGCGCTGCAGCAGGCCGTAGCCGGCGACGCTCCAGAGCAGACCCAGGGCGAAGCTGCCGACGCCGAGCAGCAGGCCTTGCGACAGGGCGACGCGTCGCAGGTAGCCGTTGCCGTGGCCGATCGCCTTGAGTGTGGCGAGCTCGCGCAGCTGGTCGGAGATCAGGTTGAACAGCACCTGGTAGCAGATCAGGGTGCCGATGGCGCAACCGACGGCGAGGCCGATGGTGAACACCGCGCCGACCGGCTGGTTGCGCAGCCAGAACCACTGGATGCGTTGCGCCAGCCGGCCCGGGGGCTGTACCACGACGTCGCCGGGCAAGGCGTCGGCCAGGGCGCTCGCGACCGCCTCCGGCGCGGCCCGCGGTTGCAGCCTGACGACGCCGAACTCGACCCGGTCGAGGCGGTCGCCACCGTCGGGCGAGGGGTAGCGCCGGGCCAGCTCCTGCATGCCGAGGATCAGCGAACCGTTCATCTGCAGGTCCGGACCGAGCGCGAAGGTGCCGACGACTTCGGCACGCCGGCCGTCGAGCTCGCCACGTCGACCGACGTGCATGCCGGCGAAGTGGGCTCGGCCGAGGCGATCGGCGAGCACCGCCTCGGGCCTCTGCAGGGCGCGACGCGCCTGCTCGCGGCCGAGGCCGGGCGGCAGCAGGCCGGGGTCGTCCGGATCGACCGCGAAGACCCGCATCAGGTCGGCGGGTGGGCCTCCCGGCGTGCGCCACTGGCCCGACTGCAGGTAGACCGGCGTCACCGACTCGACGCCGGTCACGCCACGCGCCTGCGCCAGACGCGATCGCGGGAAGGGCTTTTCGATGTTCATGTCGTCCTTGAGACGGCTGGCGATCACCAGGTCGCCGTCGAGGGCGCGGATCGGCAGCACCAGCGAATCGTGCACGCCGCCGAGGAAGCCGAGCTCGGCGAACATCACCGCGACTGCCACCGAGACGCCGAGCAGCGCGGCAGCGAGCCGGCCGGTGCGGTGCACCAGCATCGAGCGCGCCAACGGCACCCGGCGCCCCCGGCCGCCACCCGAGCCGGACCCGATCATGGAAACAGCTCCGCCGGATCGGCCCGCTCGAGGCGACGGATGGCGAGCAGGGCCGAGGCGCCGCACATGGCCAGGGTCAGCCCCAGCACCAGGAGCAGGCGCCCCGGGCTCATCGCCAGCGGCAGCCCGGCGACGCGGCTGGTGAGCGCGTAGAGCAACGCCGCGAGCAGCGCCGCCGGTACGAAACCGAGCAGCCCGAAGAGAGCGCCCTGCTCGAGCACCTGAAGGCGCAGCGCGGTGGTGCGGTAGCCGATCGCCTTCAGGGTGGCGAACTCGCCGAGGTGGTGGGAGATGTCGCTGGCGAGGATCTGGAAGAGGACGAGGGCGCCGACGCCGAGGGCCATCGCGACACCGGAGGTGAAGATCAGGCCGAGCGGGCGATCGCTGAGATAGAAGCGGCGGTCGCGGCGCTCGAGCTGGGCGCGGCTGAGGGCGACGACGTCCTCGGGCAGACGGCGCGCGATCTCCGCCAGGGTGCGCTCCGGATCGGAGCCGTGATGGTAGGAGATCAGCCCGAGGTGGGCGGTGCGCCCGGCGGCCTCGGGGAAGACTCGCCGGAAGGTCGCCGGGTTGACCAGCACGGTGCCGTTGGCGACGAAGCCGGTGCCGTGCTCGAAGTCGGCGACGACCTCGAGGCGCTGATCGCGCAGCTCGGACCGGGTGCCCACCTCGAGCGGTCCGAGGATCGGCTTGCCGGCGCGATCGACCACCGCGTGCAGCGGCGAGGAGAGCCGCTCCAGGGCTCCATTGCGGCTCGGGTCGCGGAACAGGTCGTGGTCCGGAGCGACCCCGATCGCGAGCACGTCGTAGAAGTTGCCGGTCGCCGCGTTGCGCCACGGCGCGCGGCCGACCAGCAGCGGCTCGGCGCTGGCGACGCCCGGGGCCGAGCGCGCCAGGGCCAGACGACCGTCGGGGAAGGAGCCGGGCTGGAGCAGGAACACGTAGTGGGTCGAGACCACCACGGCGTCGAACTCGAGCATCTCGTGCACTCTCGTCGCCGAGACGACGCAGGCGTCGTAGAAGCCGATCTGCATGAACAGCAGCAGGATGGTGAAGCCGACGCCGGCCAGCGCCGCGACGGTGCGCCAGCGACGGTGGACCAGGTTGCGCCAGGCGAGTGAGGTGCGAGACCCGAAGTGGGAGCCGGTTCGCGGCAGCAGGCCCATGACGCAGCTCAGCCTCCAGTGGGCCGCCGCGCCGCTGCCTGGTCGGCGGATGCGTCCGGCGCCGATGGCGCATCGCCGTCGACGTCCCTGCGGCCGCCGGCGTCGCCCTCGATCTCGATCTCGACGTCGACCTGAAGGTGTACGAAGCGCGCCGCGACCTCGTGATCGTCGGGGTCGAGGGCGATGCGCACCTCGAGGACCCGAGCGTCGCGCACCGCCGCCGGATCGAGATCGAGGATCGCGTTGGGCTGAACGAGGCGGCCGATGCGCACCACGCTGCCGTGCAGGTCGGCGGGCAGCGCTGGCGAGGAGATCAGCGCCCGCTGGCCGAGACGGATGCGGCGCGCGTCGCTCTCCCACACCTCGCACGCCGCCATCATCGACTGGGTCTCGCCGAGGCGCAGGATGGGCCCTGTCGGCAGCTCACTCGGGTAGGCCAGCACCTCGAGCACGGTGCCGTCGATTGGCGAGCGCACCAGCGATCGCTGCCAGCGGGCCTCGGCGGCATCGCGCTGCGCCGCCGCGGCGTCGACGGCGGCCTGGGCCTCGGCGCGATCCCGCGCCAGCCGCTCGCGTTCGCGCTCGAGGATGGCGCGGGCGGAAGCGGCGGCCTCCGCCAGCGTGTCGCGCTGGCGCTCGGCACGCTCGACCTCCTGCTGCGGCGAGATCTCACCGGCGAGCAGCGAGCGCGCCCGTTCCAGATCGCGTTCCGCCTGCGCCACCTCGGCCTCGAGCCGCCGCACCTCGGCTGCCTGCGCCTCGACCTCGAGTGGACCGAGGCGCTCGGCTCGTTGCGCCGCGGTGCGCGCCTGCGCCAGCTGCTGCTCGGCCACCGCCAGCTCGGCTTGCCTCTCGGCCGAGCCCACGAGGGTGGCGAGGATCTGGCCGGCCTGGACTGAGTCGCCCTCGCCGACCGAGAGGCTGTGGACCGCCTCGCCGGTCGGGCTGACCAGGTCGACCACGCCGTCGCCGGGCTCGAGGCGGCCGAGGCCTCCGACGGCCGCCGGTTGCTGAGACCCGCCGCGGTACGTGACTTCCCGGTCGGCGCGATCGGTGCCATCTCCGGCGCAGGCCGAGAGCAGGAGGGCCACCGTCGCGACGAGGGCCAGGCCGGTATCGACTGGGCGGCGGAGTCGTGGGTGCCGGGGGAGGATCATCGAGGTCGGGAGGTGCGGCAGAGGGGTGGCGCAACGAGGGCTTGGGGCGTCATCCTAACCAGCCCCGTCGGTGCAGCTTGGGTATGGCTCGATCTCGCCGGAGAGTCGCGGCGGGCGCCGTCGCGAGCGCAGTCACTCAAGGTCCGGGCACCTCGATCCCCTGCTCGCGGAGTTGGCGCGTAGCGGCCTCGGCCCAGCCGCGGTTGGCGAGCGGCGACGCCGGGCTCGGGTGCAGCACCCTTCCGACCGCGGTGTCGAGGCCGAGCCCCTCGACGATGCGTCGCGCGCACTGCTCGGCGAAGACGCCGATGCCGACGATGCGCACCGGACGCTCGGCTTCGACGAAGCGCGACACAGCCTCGTCGCAAGCTTCCAGGAGCGGGCCGCGCTCGTCGGCACGGAGCTTGTCGGGCGTGAGGTTGCGTCCGCCGCGATCGAGGAAGAGGAGTGGGCAGTAGTTGAGGACGAAGTGCGACGCGAAGAAGCTCTCCGGCGTGCCGAAGCGCTCCTGAGCCCAACCCCAGAAGCGGCTTCCCGAGACCTCCTCGCGCGGACACTCGAAGCCGAGGACCGGGCGCTTCGGGTGCTCGCCGTCGGGCCGCTCGATGCGCGCTCCACCCAGGCCGAGCCAGTCCCGCGCGTTGGAGACGGTGCCGAACGGTACCCCGGTCTGGGCCATGCCCCAGGGGCCGGGGTTCATGCCGAGGAAGAGGCTGCGGCCGCGGGGCGTCTTCGCCGAGGCTCCACGTCGCGGCGCCGCGGCGTAGCGCTCGAGGTAGCCGAAGAAGCCCTCGCGGGCGTAGCGCAGCGGGTTGTAGACGTGTGCGACGGGCGACGAGAATTCGAGGCCGTCGACCCGTCGGGCGAGGTCCTCGAAGACAGAGCAGATGGAATCGGGATCGGCGGCTCGGCTGACGCTCATCGTCGGCGCAGCGTATCGTCCGAGGCTCCCGGGCGACGTACCGGTCGGCCCGGCGTCGGCTCGAGCCCTCGGCGGAGATGCCGGAGCGACGGATCCACCGCCGCGGGAGCGACGAACCGCAGGAGCGGCGACGCGCCGTACGCGACGTGATGAGCGCTCGCCCGTCGCTTCGCGCCGGCCCAGCTCGGAGAAGCGAGAGACGACGACTTTCAGGAGGAGGGACGAAGATGAAGTACCTGCACACCATGGTCCGGGTCAACGACCTCGAAGAGGCGCTGAGCTTCTACTGCGACGTGCTCGGCCTCGAGGAAGTGAGGCGGTACGACAACGAGAAGGGACGCTTCACACTCGTCTTCCTGGCGGCACCGGAGGACCGCGCCAGGGCCGAGGAGGACCGGGCACCGCTGCTCGAGCTGACCCACAACTGGGACCCCGAGGAGCTCGAGGGCGGCCGCAACTTCGGGCACCTCGCCTACGAGGTCGAGCAGATCTACGACACCTGCGAGCGCATCGAGGCGGCCGGCGTGACCATCCGTCGGCCTCCCCGCGACGGTCGCATGGCGTTCCTGCGCTCTCCCGACGGGATCTCGATCGAGCTGCTCCAGCGCGGCGACGCGCTGCCCGCGAAGGAGCCGTGGGCGAGTCGGGAGAACCGCGGCTCCTGGTGAAGCCGACCGCTGCGCGTGTGGGCGGGGAGAAGCCGCGTCGTGCGGCTCCGGCACCACCGTCGGAGGATTCCTACGCCGGGCAAGTGGCGCCACCGACAGCGCTGGGGTGACGGTGGCTCCTAGGCTGTGCAGGCCGCCGGCAGGTGGCCGCTCCCGGAGATCGGCTCGCGAGGGTCGGGACCCGGGCGATCACCCACAGGTGACCGTGGCCGACGGCCTCGCCCCAGAACACCGGCCAGGAGCCCTGCGATGCAAACTGTCGCACGCCTCGACGACGAGCTCGCCGCCGACCAGCGCCGCGAGCCCGGAGACTCGCCTCGATCGCGCCCGATCGCCTCGGAGCCCCCCGCCGCCGTCGCCGCGGGGCCCGCGTCTCTCGGCGAGCGCGAGCTCCAGTCGGTGCTCGACGGCTGGCTCGACGCGATGCTGGTGGTCGACTCGCAGACCCTGCGCATCGTCTACGCCAACGCGGCCTGCGAGCTGCTGCTCGGCCACCGCGCGTGCGACCTGCGGGGAACCTGCTTCGGCGACCTGTTCGACGACGGCGAAGGCGAGCCGGCGGCGACGCACGAGGCGGAGAGCTCGATGGCCTTCGATCAGGTGATCGCGGCGCAGCGCTTCCGGCGCAAGGACGGCACCGGCCTGCCGGTCGACGTCATCGCCAGGATGATGGAGCTCGGCGATCCTCCGTCGCCGTTCGTGGTGATGGGGCTGCGTGACGCCACCGAGAGGCTGCGCGCCCAACGCGAGCGCGAGCGCCTGCTGGCCGAGCTGCGCTCCGCGCTCGACACCGTGCAGATGCTCGAGGGCCTGTTGCCGATCTGTTGTGTCTGCAAGCAGATCCGTGACGAAGGCGGCGCCTGGAGCCAGGTGGAGGAGTACATCTCGCAGCACACCCGGGTGCACTTCAGCCACGGCCTCTGCCCGACCTGCTTCGACCACATGAAGAGCCAGGTCTGAGCCGCCGGCGCGCCGGCTCAGCGGTAGCGGGTGACCGCCACGCGAGCGCCGAAGCGAGGCTTGCGCCTTCCGTGCAGCTCGAGGAGGCGCGCCACGCGCGCCCGGTGACCGCGATACGGCTCGAGCAGCTCGAGCATGCGCTCGTCACTGCCGCGGGCCTCGCCGGCGAGATTCCAGGCGACGTGGTCGGCGAGGTGGGCGTCGTCGACCCAGACCGCGTCCGGGTCGCCGAGCGCGCAGAGCATCAGCTTGGCCGCCGACCACGGGCCGATGCCGGAGAGGGACAGCAGCCGACGGTAGGCGTCCTCACGGCTGAGCGCGGCGAGGCCCTCGAGGGCTCGCGCCTGGCGCGCGACGCCGACGAGCACCCTGGCGCGGCGCGGATCGATGCCCAGCGCGGTGAGCTCGTCGACGTCGATCCGCGCCAGGGCGGCCGGTTCCGGCGCGATCCAGGTCGGCGCCGGGCCCGGGCCCGGCCGGCCCCAGCGACGCAGCAGCGCGCGATATCCGCGCCACGCTTCCTTGCCGGTCACCCGCTGGGCGACGACGATCGCCAGCAGCGTCTCGTACGGCGTCGAGGAACGGCCGAGCCGCCAGGCGAGCCGTGACGGGCTGCGGCCGCCGCAGGCCGCGAGCAGGGGTGCGTCGGGGACGAAGCTGTCGGCGCTCTCGTCGCGTCGGCCGAGCAGTTCCTCCGCGGCGTCGATCGACCAGGCGGCTCCCGCGCCCCAGGCGCACACCTGCAGCGTCTCTGCCTCCGGCCGTAGACGCAGCGTCGCGTCGCCCTCCGGGGTCCTCAGAGAGCGCCAGAAGGTGCCGTCCTCCTCCAGCAGGTAGGCGGCGTCGGCGGGCGACTCGGCAGTGCGGCCGGCGATGCCGATCTCGGCTCGCGGCGCCGGCGAGGTCAGGGTTCGTTCGGCGGCTGGCGGCGTCGTCGGCGCCGTCGGCGCGACCAGCGGCGTGCGGTTGCACCCCGCCGGCACTCAGCGCTCCCCGGGGCGGTCCTCGCTCACTCCGCCGACAGCCGGACCAGTGCGTCGCGGACCTCGGCGAGCTCCGGGAAGCGACCGGTCTTGCGCTTGGAGAAGACCTCCCGACCGTCCGCCGCCACCTCGAAGACTCCGCCGGAGGAGCGGATCAGCTCGATCTCGAGCGCCCCGAGCTCCTCGTCTTCCTTCAGCTGCGCCGCCAGACCGACGGCGCGAGGTTTGTAGTTTCAAGATCCGCAGTAGGTGATGGTGACTTGCACGCTCGACTCCTGGTTCGGTTCGCAGGCATCGCGGTCCGCACGGCGCCGCGCTCTCCCTGAGACTGCGCGGTTTCGCCGCAGCCGCGGCGCTGGATGCGGTCTCGGAAGCGGCCGTCGGCCCCTCAGCCTATCGCGCTAAGCTGGTGCCGGTGGAGGATCTCGACGAGGTGGTGCGGCGCCTGGCGTCGGCTGTGGAGTCGGCTGGCGGTGCCGCAACCGACGACGGCTCGGCCGATCCGGCAGGTTCCAGCGCGCAGGGCGCGGCGGCCGCAGTCGCCGCGGTGCTGCGTCCCGGCGACGACACCGTCGAGCTGCTGATCATCGAGCGCGCCGAGCGGCGCGGCGACCCCTGGTCGGGGCAGCTCGCCTTCCCGGGTGGCCGTCGCGAACCGCAGGACGCTGACGACCGCGCCACCGCCGAGCGCGAGACGCGCGAGGAGCTCGGCCTGGATCTCGGCGCTGCCCGCTGGCTCACCCGGCTGTCGACGGTGAGCGGCCGCCGTGCGACCGGGCGACGCCTCGAGGTCGCGGCCCACGTCTACGGGCTCGACGCCGATGCCGCGGTCGAGCTACGTCCCAACGAGGAGGTGGCCGACGCCTTCTGGGTGCCGCTGCGCCACCTGGTGACGGCGGAGAACGCGATGCGTTACCGCTACGCGGGGCTGCCGCTGCAGCGCTTCGACGCCATCCGCGTGCACGGCCAGCTGGGGGAGCGGGTGCTGTGGGGCCTCACGCTGCGCTTCGTCGAGGACCTGCTGGAACGGCTCGGCGAGCGGCTGCCGCGGGTCGGCGGCTGAAGGTCGAACCAGGCGTGCGGGTCGCGTCGCCGCGACGACGCTCACATTGCCGCGACGATGGCGTCGCACATGGCGCGGGTGCCGGCGTCACCGCCGAGATCGGGAGTGACGTTCTCGCCACTCTCCAACACCTCCTCGACCGCGGCGTGCACCCTCTGGGCCTGCTCGTGACGGCCGAGGTGACGGCCCAGCTCGAGCGCCGGCATGAGCAGCGGCAGGGGGTTGGCGCGGCCGGTGCCGACCAGGGCGGGCGCGTCGCCGTGGATCGCCTCGAAGACGTAGATCTCCTCCGAACGGCTGATCGCATTGGCGGTCGAGATGCCCCCCACGAGGCCCGTACCGAGCGAGCCGAGGATGTCGCCGTAGAGGTTGCCGGTGAGGATGACGTCGAAGGACTCCGGCTTCAGCACCATGTTCATGCAGGCGGCGTCGACGATCATCTCCTCGTAGGCGATCGCCGGGTACTGCTCGGCGACCTGACGCACGGTGCGCATGAACAGGCCGTCGGACATCTTCATGATGTTGCCCTTGTGCACGAAGGTCAGCTTCTTGCGGTCGTATTCGGCGGCGATGCGGAAGGCGTAGCGGGCGATGCGGTCGCAGGCGGCGCGGGTGACCACCTTCATGCTCTGCACGATGCCGGGCACCACCTCGTGCTCGATGCCCTTGTAGATGTCCTCGCTGTTCTCGCGGATCAGGATCAGGTCGAGACCGGGGTAGCGGGTCGGCAGTCCGCGCAGGCAACGGATCGGCCGGATGCCGGCGAACAGCTCGAGGCGCAGCCTGAGGTCGACGTTGGGGTTGGGCAGCGGCGGGCCGTCGTCGCGCAGCGCCCGCGTCGGCGGCAGGAACTTGGTCTTCAGCGCCACCTTGTGCCTGCGCGTGGCGGCGATCGCCTCGTCGAGGTAGGTGTCGACAGTGGAGCGGCGGGGCACCTGGACGTCGACGCGTTCGAAGTCGAGTCGGAAGTCGGCCGCGTCGAGCACCGAGAGCACGGGAGCGAGGATCTCGGGGCCGACCGAGCCGCCGACCAGGAGCGCCACCGTGGTGCGGTCGTCGGAGGTACCGCGATCGTCGACCGGTTTCGGATCCGAAGACATCACGCCGCCTCCTCGCGGTCGATGAGCCGCAACAACGCCTCGGTCAGCTCCTCGGTTCCGGCGCGGCCGCCGAGGTCACGGGTGACGTGCGTGCCTTCACGGAGCAGGGCCTCGACGGCGCCTCGCACCCGCTGCGCCGCCTTCGCCTCGCCGATGTGACGCAGCATGAGCTCGGCCGAGAGGATCAGCGCGATCGGATTCGCCAGACCCTGGCCGGCGATGTCGGGGGCCGTGCCGTGCACCGCCTCGAACACCGCGTGGCCGTCGCCGATGTTGGCGCCCGGGACCATGCCGAGCCCGCCGACCAGGCCGGCGCACAGATCGCTGACCACGTCGCCGTCGAGGTTGCCCATCACCAGCATGTCGAAGCGCGTCGGATCCTGCACCAGCTCCATCGCCAGATTGTCGAGCGGCAGGTAGTCGACCTGGAGGAACGGGTAGTCGCGCGCGGTGTGGCGGGCGCAGTCGAGGAACAACCCGTCGCTCAGCGGGGTCACCGAGGCCTTGTGCACGATGGTCAGGCGCTTGCGGCCCTGGTTGCGGGCGTACTCGAAGGAGAAGCGGTTGATGCGGCGGGAAGCCGATTCGGTGACGATCTTCAGCGCCTCGACGACGCCGTCGACGACCTGGTGCTCGCGACCGGAGTAGAGACCTTCGGTGTTCTCGCGGATCACGATCAGATCGACGTCCTCGTAGCGGGACCGCGTCTGGCCGGGCATCGACTTGACCGGCCGCACGCAGGCGTAGAGGTCGAGCTCCTGGCGCAGCGACACGTTGACCGAGCGCCAGCCGCCGCCAACCGGCGTCTGCAGCGGCCCCTTGATGGCGATGCGGTTGCGCCGGATCGAATCGAGAGCCTCCTGTGGCAGCGGGGTCATCCCGTGCTGCACGGCGGTGCTGCCGGCGAGCACCCGCTCCCACTCGATGACGCCGCCGGTGGCGTGGTCGACCACGCGCACCATCGACTCGGTGACCTCGGGGCCGATGCCGTCTCCCGGCAGCAGTGTGATGGCGTACTTCATCGCTGCGACCTCTCAGCCTTTCTCGCTTCTCCTGCCGGATGCGGCGCTGGTCAGCCCGCTCACGGGACCGCGACCGCGCCGCGGCCGACCTTGACCTCGATCAGATGGGGACCCGGCTCGCCGACCGACCTGGCGAAGGCGGTGGCGAGATCCTCGGCCGACTCGACCCGGGTCGCCGGGACACCGAGCGAGCCGCTGAGCGCCACCCAGTCGATCGTCGGCCGCGACAGGTCGGTGAGGCCGAGGCTCTCGGGCCCCGGCTCGCTGACGCCGCTGCGCGCCAGCTCGATCTGCAGGATCTGGTAGACGTCGTTGGCGAACACCAGCGTGGTCACGTCGAGCCCTTCGCGAGCCTGGGTCCACAGGGCCTGGGCAGTGTACAGGCCCGAGCCGTCACCCTCGAGCACCACCACACGCCGATCCGGGCAGGCGAGCGCGGCTCCGACCGAGCAGGGCAGCCCCCAGCCGATGGCGCCGCCGGTGAGGTTGAGGTAGCTGTGGGCGGGGGCGCCGGTCGACATCGGGTAGAAGGCGCCGGCCGAGGTGATGCCCTCGTCGACGACGATCGCGTTCTCGGGCAGGTGGGCCAGCACCGCCTGGGCGATGTTGGCGGGATTCAGGGCACCGCTGGGAGCCGGCGGCCGGGAGGGCTCCGGCAGGTCGATCTCCGGACCGGCGTCGAGAGCCGCGGCGACGTCCTCGAGCGCCGCGGCGCCGTCGTCGTGCGGGGTTGCCAGCAGCTGCACCTCGACACCGTCGGGGATCAGTCGGCTGGGCCCGTCCTGGTAGCCGAAGAAGGCCACCGGGTCGAGCGCGCCGGCCAGCACCACGACGTCGAGGCCGGCGAAGAAGTCGGCTCCCTGCTCGGGGAAGTAGGGCACCCGGGCGATCGCCGGCAGATGGGGGCCGCGCTCGAGACGGGCGGCGAAGGTCTCGCCGGCGAGGCGCACGCCGGCGTGCTTGGCGATCCTGCCGGCGGCGCGCAGGCCGCGCTCGCCGAGGGCGCTGCCGCCGAGCAGCAGGAGCGCCTTGCGATCACGCAGGCTGGCGGCGGCCCGCTCGACCGAGGCCACGCAGACCCGCGCGCCGCGGACCCCCGAGACCGGCACGATCCTGTCTCCGGCCTCGTCCCACTGGCAGTCGGCCGGCACCACGAGGGTGGCGATCTGTCCGGGGTGCTGCCGCGTGGCGGCGATCGCGTCGGCGGTGTCGCGCGAGATCTGGCGCGCGGTCGCGGTGGTGCGCTGCCAGTGCGAGACCGGCGCTGCCCAGGTCTCGACGTCCGAGTTGAGGGGCGGATCGAAGTTGCGCTGCCAGGTGGCGTGGTGGCCGACGACGTTGAGCACCGGAGTGCGGGCGCGGCGCGCGTTGTGCAGGTTGGCCATCCCGTTCGCCATGCCGGGGCCGAGATGGAGCAGGGTCATCGCCGCCTTGCCGGACATCCGCGCATAACCGTCGGCGGCGCCGGTGACGACACCCTCGAAGAGCGCCAGCACTCCGCGGATTCCGTCGCTGTGGTCGAGGGCGTCGACCAGGTGCATCTCGGTGGTGCCGGGGTTGGCGAAGCAGAGCTCGACCCCTGCGGTCGCGGCGGTGCGCATCAGGCTCTCGGCGCCGTTCATCGGATCTCCTGGGAAGGGAAAAGGGTAGGGGAAGCGGAAGGGGTCAGGGGAAGCGGAAGGGGTTGGGGGTCAGGGGTCAGGGGATAGGGAAAGGGAAGAGGGAAAGGGAAAGGGAATGAGGGAAGAAGGAAAAGGTCAGGGACCTGAGGATCCGGGGGGGATAAGGGGCAACAGGGAGGTAAGAAGAGGAGTCGGGTCCTTGTCCCTTGTCCCTTGTCCCTTGTCCCTTGTCCCTTGTCCCTTGTCCCTTGTCCCTACTCCGCCTCCGGCAGCGGCAGCTGGGTGGTGTGCTTGATCTCGTTGAGCACGATGGTGGTGCGGATCTTGTCGACGCCTACGGTCGGCGTCAGGCGCTCGACCAGGAAGTGCTCGAGGGTGCGGTGGTTCGTCGCCACCACCTTGAGCAGGTAGTCGAACTCGCCGGTCGCCAGGTGGCACTCGAGCACCTCGGGCATCTCGCGGATGGCCTCGCGGAATCCCTGCACGGTGCGCGGCTGATGATGGCTCAGGGTGACCTGGACGAAGCAGAGCAGGTCGAGGCCGAGCTGCTCGCGGTCGATGAGCGCCACCTCGCCGCGGATCACGCCGGCCTCGCGCAGCTTGGAGAGCCGCTTCTGCAGGCCTGGGGGTGACAGGTCGACGCGGCGCGCCAGCTCGGTGTTGGTGATCCGCGCGTCGCTCTGCAGGTGTCCGAGGATCGCCAGGTCGAGGCGGTCGAGCCGGGCGGTTCTGGTTTCGTTCTGGTCCTCGTCGCGGGCCATGGGCTTTGATTCCGTCCGCCAGGTTGCGCTATAGTTCCATTTGTCATCGAGACGGGGCTCGCTGACCGCCGCCCGGCCGATCACGCACCGAGCCGTCGACCCTGGCGGTCTCCGGACCCCGGCGCAGAGTACCGCACAGAGCGCTCTGCGCGCTCGGCGCGGAGTGCTTCGGTCGACGCCAACCACGGTGCAGGCGCCTGCCCGCCCACCGCTCCACTGGGCGGCGAGCGCGAGACGGCGGCCCCCGTCGGCACCGACAGGGGCGCGGCGAGCCGCCGGAAGGCCGGCAGAAGAACCGATCATGCAGACCTCATCCGACATCGCCCGCGACGGCGCCACAGGGCGTAACGCTTCCCTGGTGGGTGCTCCCGAGCCGGCGCTCGCCGCCTGGATCCGTGACGCCCGGCGTTCGGTGCTGCGCCAGATGGTCGAGCTGGTCGCGAGGCCCGGGGTCGTCTCGATGGCCGGCGGCCTCCCGGCTCCTGAGCTGTTCCCGCGCGCCGAGCTGGCCTCGGCCTACGAGCGGGTGCTGGGCCGCGAGGTGAAGGCGCTGCAGTATCTGCCGCCGTTCATGCCGCTCAAGGAGCAGATCCAGGACCTGATGCGGGCGCGCGGAGTCGTCTGCGATCTCGACCAGATCGTGTTGACCACCGGCGCCCAGCAGGCGCTCGACGTCCTCGCACGCCTGCTCGTCGATCGGGGGACGACGGTGATCGCCGAGGCGCAGGCCTACACCGGGATCCATCAGGTGGTGGCCCCGCGGGGCGCCCGGATCCGCACCGTCGGCGCCGATCTCGACCACGGAATCGATCCGGAGGCGGTCGAGGCGCGTCTCGGCGAAGGCGATGCGCGGATGATCTACACCGTGCCGGAAGGTCACAATCCGCTCGGCGTCACTCTGGCGCCGGAGCGCCGTCGCCGGCTGGTCGAGGTCGCCGCTCGCCACGGTGTGCCGATCGTCGAGGACGATCCGTACGGCTTCCTCGCCTACGACGGAGCCGCGCAGCCCGCACTCGCCGCCGCCGACGAGGTGTCGGAAGGCGGAGGCGTCGTCTACGTGGGCTCGTTCTCCAAGATCCTCGGACCGGCGCTGCGCCTCGGCTGGATGGTGCTGCCGAAGCCTCTGGTCGCCCGTGCCTCGATCATCAAGGAGGGCATGGATCTGGAGTGCTCGTCGCTCACCCAGAGGGTGGTCAGCGAGCTGCTCGCCGACCGCGAGTTCTTCGCCTCCCACCTGCGGCGCCTGCGTGACACCTACCGTGAGCGCCGCGACGCGGTGCTCGGGGAGCTGCGGCAGGTCGCCCTCGAGGGAGCCAGCTGGAGCCGACCGAGCAGCGGCATGTTCGTCTACCTGCGCTTCGCGCCGGACGCGGTGCCAGAGGGCTTCGAGACCCGCAGCCTGCTGCAGCGCGCGCTCGACGAGGAGCAGCTCGCCTTCATACCCGGATCGGCCTTCGACTGCGTGCCCGGAGCCGGCGGCGACCTCGGCTTGCGGCTCAGCTTCTCGCTGCTCGAGCCGGAGGCCCTGCGCGACGCGGTGCGCCGGCTGGCGCGCTCGGTCGCCAGCCACCGTCAAGCGCTGAGCGTGGCGGACGGCTGAAGCCGTTTCCCGGGGCGCCGGCGCCGCGCCAGGGCGGACGATGCGGGGTCCGCGCGGCCGTGACGAGCTCGGCGCGGCGAAGTCGTCAGAGGGTTGCGGCGATAGCCGCCCGTTCACTCGGCCTCGAGCCACCGGGGATTCGACGAGAGACAGACCCAGAAGGAGGAAAGACCTTGAGACACCGAACCAGGAAGCCGCAGCGCTCTCCGCGCCCGATCGCGGTGCGACGTCGCGCCACGCTCGCCGCGTCGCGCCCCGCCCCGACTCCGGTGGCGGTCCGCCGCGCCTTCGTGCCGAGCACGGAATGCACCCCGTCCCCCCGCCGCGTTCTCTGAATCAGAGACGCTGCATCAACCTGTACCGAAGTCCGACGGTCAGCGCGGGGAGGTCACGCCGGCACTCTTCACCGACTAGGCCTGCACTGCACGACCCGCTGACGATCCACCCCACGACAGCACGAGCCGGAGAGCGATCGAACGATCGACAGATCCACGCGGCACCATCGGAGGGCTCGCCTGGAGCGGAGACCGACCCGGCGCCTCCGACGCGCCGGCGGTCGAAGACCACCGCCACCGACCGATCACCCGACCGATCACCCGACCGATCACCCGAACGATCACCTCATGCCGACAGCCGAAGCCCGCAGGCAGCAGACAGCGGGCCGACAGAGAATTGGAGTTCCAGATGAGCCAGAGCACCCTGACCCCGACCGCCCCGAAACCGACCTCGCCGGCCAGCCAAGCCAGCCAGCAGACCGAGGAGGACTTCTGCCCGATCCAGGGCTTCGACCACGTCGAGCTCTACGTCGGCAACGCCAAGCAGTCGGCGCTCTACTACCAGCACTGCTTCGGCTTCACCGTGATGGCCTACCGCGGACTGGAGACGGGCTCCCGTGACGTCGCGTCGTACGTGCTGCAGCAGGGCAAGATCCGCCTCGTGCTCAGCACCGCTCTGCAGGCCGACCACCCGATCTCCGAGCACGTGCTGCGCCACGGCGACGGCGTGAAGGCGATCGGGCTGGCGGTCCCCGACGCCCGGGCCGCCTTCGAGGCGGCGACCAGCCGCGGCGCCGAGCCGGTTCGCGAGCCCTGGGAGGAGACCGACGACGACGGCACCCTGCGCCTGGCCGAGATCCAGGCCTACGGCGAGACCGTCATCCGCTTCGTCGAGCGAGGCTCCTACGACGGCGCCTTCGCGCCGCGCTTCGAGCGGCGCAGCGATGCGCCCGGCGAGGGCTTCGGCTTCAAGTACCTCGACCACATGGTGGGCAACGTCGAGCTGGGGAAGATGAACCAGTGGGTCGACTTCTTCGCCCGCACGATGGGCTTCTCGCAGCTCGTGCACTTCGACGACAAGGCGATCTCCACCGAGTACTCGGCCCTGATGTCGAAGGTGATGCAGGACGGCACCGGCAAGGTGAAGTTCCCGATCAACGAGCCGGCTCAGGGGCGCAAGAAGTCGCAGATCGAGGAGTACCTCGACTTCTACGGCGGCCCCGGGGTCCAGCACCTGGCCTGTGCGACGAGCAACATCATCGAGACGGTGACCAAGCTGCGTGCCGCCGGAGTCGAGTTCCTCGACGTGCCGGGCACCTACTACGAGCAGCTCGAGCAGCGCGTCGGCAAGATCGACGAGCCGATCGAGGATCTCGCCCGCCTCGGCATCCTGGTCGATCGCGACGAGGACGGCTACCTGCTGCAGATCTTCACCAAGCCGATCCAGGACCGCCCGACGGTCTTCTTCGAGGTCATCGAGCGGCACGGAGCCCGGGGCTTCGGCGAGGGCAACTTCAAGGCCCTGTTCGAGTCGCTCGAGCGCGAGCAGGCGCGGCGCGGCAACCTGTGATCCTCGGCTCGGGGCGACGCACCGCAGTGTCATCGAGCGCCCTGAGCCAGGGCGCCCGGTGTAGCGAGAGAACCACCAGCACGTTCGAGTCAGGAGTCCTTCCCCAGTGACCTACTACATGCAGAAGGGGCAGATCCCCCACAAGCGCCACACCCAGTTCCGCAAGCCCGATGGATCGCTGCATCACGAAGAGGTGATGGGGATCCACGGCTTCGCCGGCATCCAGTCGATCCTCTACCACCTGCATCCGCCGACCCGGGTGCGCGAGGTGGACACCGTGCGGCTGCCGGACGAGCTGGCGCACGACTTCGAATCCCAGGGAGCGCTGCGTCACCGTCACCTCCTCGGCGCCAAGCTCGAGGGAGGCGGTGACGCGATCGAGGGCCGGGTGGCGCTGATGGGCAATCAGGACGTGGTGCTGTCGCTGGTGCGGCCGGACCGGCCGATGGACTACTGGTACCGCTTCGCCCACGGTGACGAGGTGCTGTTCGTGCACGACGGCACCGGGGTCCTGGAAAGCCAGTTCGGCGTCATGCGGTACCGTCCCGGCGACTACCTGGTGCTGCCCACCGGAGTGCTCTGGCGCCTGCTGCCCGACGAGAGCGTGGCGCAGCGCATCCTGGTGATCGAGGCCTACGGGCACATCGAGCCGCCGAAGCGCTACCTCAACCGCTACGGACAGTTCCTCGAGCACTCGCCCTACTGCGAGCGCGACATCCGCGGGCCGGAGGAGCTGGTCACCCACGACGAGAAGGGCGAGTTCGAGGTGCGGGTCAAGGCCCGCGGCGCCATCTCGCGCTACGAGTTCGGCCACCATCCGCTCGACGTCGTCGGCTGGGACGGCCATCTGTGGCCGTTCGCCTTCAACATCGAGGACTTCGAGCCGATCACGGGCCGGGTGCACCAGCCGCCCCCGGTGCACCAGACGTTCGACGGCCCCGGCTTCGTCGTCTGCTCGTTCGTGCCGCGCCTGTTCGACTACCACCCGGAGGCCATCCCGGCGCCGTACAACCACTCGAACGTCGACTCGGACGAGGTCCTGTACTACGTCGAGGGGGACTTCATGTCGCGCAAGGGGATCGAGCGCGGCTCGTTCACCGTGCACCCCAACGGCATCCCGCACGGCCCGCATCCTGGGACCTACGAGGGCTCGATCGGCAAGGAGAAGACCGAGGAGCTCGCGGTGATGGTCGACACCTTCCGGCCGCTGCGGCTGACCAAGGCCGCCCTGGCGCTCGAGGACGAGGCCTACCCGCTGAGCTGGAACCACTGAAGCACCGAACGAGAGACGACGGTCGGCACCGGAAGAGAGAGAGGAGCCGCACATGACGATCACCGAGACAGCACCGGCGAGCAACGACCTGACGACCACCCGTGCGCCGTTCATCGAAGAGGCCAAGGGGCGCGGTGACCTGTTCATCCATCAGCCCTACGAGCTCTACTCGGAGGAGAACCACGAGACCTGGCGCCGCCTCTATGCGGCACTGGTGCCGCAGTGGCAGCGTTTCGCACACCCGCGCTTCATCGAGGGCCTGAACAATCTGGCGCTGACCTCCGAGCGGGTGCCGCGGCTCGAGGAGATCAACGAGTTCCTCGAGCCGCTGTCGGCGTTCGAGTCGAAGGCGGTGAGTGGCTACGTGCCGGCCTACCTGTTCTTCGATTGCCTGCGTCAGCGGGAGTTCCCGACCACCATCACCATCCGCGACGCCCGCTCGCTCGACTACCTGCCCGAGCCCGACATCTTCCACGACCTCGCCGGCCACGTGCCGATGCACACCGACCGCACCTTCTCGGACATCCTGGTGCGCTTCGGCGAGGTGGCCGCGACGGCGGCGAAGATGAGCCGGGATCTCGACAGCTCGCGGCGCACCAAGGTGACCTCGAGCGTGATCAAGGCGATGGCGCGTTTCTTCTGGTTCACGGTCGAGTTCGGCCTGATGAAGCGGCCCAAGGGCGGCGCGGCGCGCCTCGAGACCGTCGACGAGCCGGTGGCGCCGGCCGACACCGAGCTGTGCGTCTACGGCTCGGGCCTGCTCAGCTCGCGGGAGGAGATCGAGTACTCGATCGTCTCGGACGAGGTTCAGCGCTACCCGTTCCGCCTCGAGTGGGTCGCCAACCAGTACTTCGAGATCGACCACGTGCAGCCGCTGCTGTTCTACGTCGACGATTTCGACCACCTGTTCGCGGAGGTCGAGCGCCTCGAGGAGTGGGTGCTTTCGGGGCGTCTCGACAACGTCGCCCCCGGCGAGCCACTGGTCAACGAGCAGGATCTACAGTCGTTCCTCGACGCCGGGTGAGACACACGCCGGGTAGAGAAGCGCCGGCGTCGAGAGCGCCGAGGACGAGCGCCGAGATCCGCGGCGCGTTCGCGAAACCTGCCGGCAGCCGACGGAGCCGATAGGCTCCGGCGTCGGGAACAGGGAGGACGTCGGGCAGGCGCGACCTGGTCGCTACGCTGTGAGCATCGGCGAGGCCGAAGCCGAGCCCGTCCCGACCTTCGAGAGGAGACCGATGGCGACACCGACCACACCCGCGACTGAAGCGTTGCTGCGCTCGCTGCTCGACTACGCCGGGCTCTTTCCGCCGGCGCGGCTCGACATGTCCGAGGCCGTCTCGCGCTATCTGCGCGCGCTCGACGGCTCCGACCACACCATGCTCGGCACCTTCGTACTGCCGCTGGGTCGGCTGGACGAGTTCGCCGAGGTCGTCGGGCGCTCGAGCACGCCGGGTCGTGAGCGCCTCCCGGTTTCGCTGATCGTTCCTGCGGAGAAGGGCTCGGAGGTGCGCTCGGCGCGCGAGCGCCTCGCCGGGGTCGGCGTCATCGGAGCCCTCGAAGTGCCGCCCAGCGACGCGAGCGCTGTCACCGCGTTCGCCGATCAGGTGCCCGACGACGTGCAGGTCTTTCACGAGGTGCCGCATGCTCTGGCGCAGCCCGGCTCTCTGGTGCTCGACGACGAGGCGCTGCGACTGCTCGACGCGATCGCGCTCGCCGGCGATTGCGCCAAGATCCGGACCGGAGGCCTGGAGGCGACGGCCTTCCCGAGCGTCTTCGAGCTCGCGGCGTTCGTCGAGGCGTGCCGAGAGCGCGGGGTACCGTTCAAGGCCACCGCAGGCCTGCACCATGCCGTGCGCGGCCCCCACCGCACCGAAGGAGACCACGGGCCGCGGGTGTGGATGCACGGCTTCCTCAACCTGGCGATCGGGTCGGCGCTGCTGTGGGCGGGCAAAGTCACCCGCGAGGAGCTGGTCGAGGTGCTCAGCGAGTCGTCGATCCAGGTCTTCGCCTTCGATCGCCGCAGCCTGCGCTGGCGCGACCGGGAGCTGGCGACGGACGAGATCCACCGCTGCCGCCGGGGCTTCTATCAGTCCTTCGGATCCTGCTCCTTCCGCGAGCCGACGGGCGAGCTCGCCGCGGCCGGATGGCTCGAGGCGATGCGGCGCCCGGAGGTCCGGGTCTGAGTCGCGAGGTCGGGGCCGGGGGCGATCCGAGCAACCTGAAAGGCGTGCCGCCGTGCGGCGGGCGCAGTGTGAGGAGAGTGTGGAGGAGAGCGTGCAGCAGCAGACCGACGGAACCCACAGCACCAAGCTGATCTCGTGGGTCGAGAGTGCCAACTCCGACCACACCGACTTCCCGATCCAGAACCTGCCCTACGGCAGCTTCCGCCGACGCGGCGCCAAGCAGGCCGAGGGAGCGGCGATCGGCGTCGCGATCGGCGAGTGCGTGCTCGACGTCGGCTCGCTGGCCACCGCCGGCCTGCTTTCGGGACTGTCCGCTGCCACCGAGCGGGCGGCCCGCCTGCCGGTGCTCAACCGGCTCGCTGCGCTCTCGAAGAGCGAGCGGGTGGCGCTGCGGGCGCGGATCAGCCGGCTCCTCTCCGACGCCGGGGAGCGGGCCGTCGTCGAGCCGCACCTGCACCCGATGGAGGAGGTGGAGATGCTGCTGCCGTTCGAGGTCGGCGACTACACCGATTTCTACGCCTCGATCGAGCACGCGACGAACGTCGGCAGCCTCTTCCGACCCGACAATCCACTGCTGCCGAACTACCGCTGGGTGCCGATCGGCTACCACGGCCGCGCCTCCTCTGTGATCGTCAGCGGAACCGACGTGCGTCGTCCGCTCGGCCAACGCAAGGCTCCCGACGCCGAAGCGCCGTCGTTCGGGCCGTGCCGCATGCTCGACTACGAGCTCGAGGTGGGCTGTTGGATCGCCGGAGCCAACCCGCTCGGCGAACCGACCCCGATCGCCGAAGCCGAGGACCGTATCTTCGGCCTCAGCCTGGTGAACGACTGGTCGGCGCGTGACATCCAGGCGTGGGAGTACCAGCCCCTGGGACCCTTCCTCGCCAAGAGCTTCGCCACCACCACGTCACCCTGGGTGGTCACCGCCGAGGCGCTGGCCCCGTTCCGCTGCGCGATGCGCCAGCGAGGCGAGGACGAGCCCGAGCCGCTCGAGTATCTCAGCCACGCCGACGGCGCCCGACCCGCATTCGACATCGAGCTCGAGGTGCTGATCAGCAGTCGCGCGATGCGGGAGGCTGGCGGTGATCCGGTGCGGCTCAGTGCGACGAACTTCCGTCACATGTACTGGAGCTTCGGCCAGATGATCGCCCACCACAGCAGCAACGGCTGCGATCTGCGTCCCGGCGACCTGCTGGCCAGCGGTACCGTCTCGGGCGAGAGCCGCGACCAGTTCGGAGCGCTGCTCGAGATCACCAGGCGCGGCGCCGAGCCGATCGAGCTGCCCGGTGGAGAGACCCGCGCCATGCTCGAAGACGGTGACGAGATCACCTTGCGCGGGCGCTGCCGGCGCGAGGGTGTGCGCTCGATCGGCTTCGGGTCGGCGCGAGGTACCGTTCTGCCGGCCCGGGCCTGAGGCGCGGTACGCCCGAAGTCGGGCGGAGCGCCGGAGCCGCTTGGCCACCTTGCCGCCGCGAGGCTGTCGCCCGGAGGCCGTCAGCCTTCCTCGGCGTCGCGGTTTGGGCAGGTGGCGCAGAGCAGCGACTCGCCGTTCGGCCCGAGGATGTCGGGGCCACCGCACGATCCGCGCAGGCAGCGGCCGTTGACCATGACGCCGACGGCCATGGCCAGCATGACGATGGCCATCAGGCCGATGACGAGGAGTGCGAGCTGCATGGGAGTTCTGTCTGAGGTCTCGCCCGAAGCGGCCTGCGGGCCGTGGTCCGAAACGGAAAGGTGATTCGCGTCGACGCCGAGCTGTGGCGCTCTCAGTGGGCAAGCAGGTCGAAGGCGGTCGTGGTGCGCTCCTCGACTGCGGTGACGTCGTCGCCGTCGCCGTGTATCAGGAACAGTGCCGCGAGGCCGAGTTCTTCCGCCAGCGCATGGCCTTCGTCGGGGCCGAGCGCGAGAAGGGCGGTGGCCCAGGCGTCAGCCGTGGCGCAGTTCTCGGCGAGAACCGACACCGAGGCGCCGTCGTGGCTCACCGGCCGGCCGCTGCGAGGGTCGAGCGTGTGCGTGTAGCGCCGTCCCTCGACGATGTAGAAGTTGCGGTAGTCGCCCGAGGTGGCGAGGGCTACCGGTGACGTCACCCTCAACAGGCGCTGTACGGCGCGGGCTCCCGGGATCGGGCGCTCGATCGCCAGCACCCAGGGTTGGCGCTCACGGTTGAGCCCGATGGCGGCGATCTCACCGCCGATCTCGACCAGCACGTCGGTGTGGCCGAGGTCCGCGCTGCGCTCGAGCACCCGGTCGACCGCGTAGCCCTTGGCCACCGCCGAGAGGTCGACCTGCACCCGCGGATCGAGCTTGCGCAGGGTGGCGCTTCCGTCGGGCCGACGCTCGAGCTCGAGCAGACGGCTGCCGACCGCCGGCCGCAGCTCGGCGAGCGTGCGCTCGTCGGGCAGGCTCGGGGTGCGTCCGAGAGCGCGGGCGCGGCCGAAACCCCACAGCTCGACGAGAGGCCCGACCGTCACGTCGAAGGCGCCGCCGCTGCTGCGCCAGACGTCGAGGGAGAGGGCCAGCACCTCGGCGAATCGCTCGGGGACCGGGACCGGTTCGGTGCCCGACGACGCGTTGAAGCGCATCAGGTCCGAGTCGTCGCGCCAGGTCGACATCTCGGCGTCGATCCCCTCGAGCTCTTCGCTGATCGCAAGGCGCAGGTCGATGAGCGCCTCCTCGCGGAGGGGTTCGCGACCCACCACCTTGACGCTCCAGGTGGTGCCGAAGATCTCGCCGCGGAGCTCGCTCTCGGCCCACTCGTCGCCGCCCTGAGGCGCGCAGGCGGAGCCAGCCACCGAGGCCCAGAGCAGAGCAGCGACGCAGGCACGCCGGGCCGTGGCGCGACGGGCGCCTGCGCGGCGACGCTCGCACGGCCGCCTCCGCGGGCCGAACGGCGGGCGACCGAAGGCCATGACGCCCTCCGCGACGGCCACCAGAGGCCCGCCGTCCGCGATCAACCGAAGTCGTCGAAGAGGATGTTCTCTGGCTCGACTCCGAGGTCGTCGAGCATCTTCATGCAGGCCTGGAGCATCATCGGAGGACCGCACAGGTAGTACTCGATGTCCTCGGGCGCCGGGTGGTCCTTGAGGTAGTTGTCGAGCACCACCTGGTGGATGAAGCCGGTGTAGCCCTCCCAGTTGTCCTCCGGCAGCGGTTCGCTCAGAGCCAGGTGCCACTCGAAGTTGGGGAACTCGGCGGCGATCGAGTTGAAATCCTCCTCGTAGAACGACTCGCGCCGCGAACGGGCGCCGTACCAGAAGGAGACCTTGCGCTTGGAGTCGAGCCGCTTGAACTGGTCGAAGATGTGCGAGCGCATCGGAGCCATGCCGGCGCCGCCACCGATGAAGAGCATCTCGTTGTCGGTGTCCTTGGCGTAGAACTCGCCGTACGGCCCCGAGATGGTGACCTTGTCGCCGGGCTTGAGGCCGAAGATGTACGACGACATCTGGCCGGGAGGCAGCTCCATCTGGCGTGGCGGAGGCGTGGCGATGCGCACGTTGAGCATGATCATCCCGTACTCTTCGGGGTAGTTCGCCATCGAGTAGGCGCGCGAGACCTCCTCGTCGACCTTCGAGGTCAGGTCCCAGAGCTTGAACTTCGTCCAGTCCTCCTGGAAGCGCTCCTCGATCTCGAAGTCCTTGTAGTGCACGACGTGGGGCGGGCACTCGATCTGGATGTAGCCGCCGGCACGGAACGGCACCTCCTCGCCCTCCGGGAGATCGAGGATGAGCTCCTTGATGAACGTAGCGACGTTCTTGTTCGAGCGCACCGTGCACTCCCACTTGCGGACGCCGAAGACCTCGGGCTCGAGCTCGATCTTCATGTCGTCCTTGACCTTCACCTGACAGCTCAGGCGGCAGCCTTCGCGGGCTTCACGCCGCGAGACGTGGCCGGTCTCGGTGGGCAGGAGGGCGCCGCCGCCCTCGTGCACGTCGACCTTGCAGACGCCGCAGGTGCCCTGGCCGCCGCAGGCCGAGGGGATGAAGATCTTGTTCTCGGCCAGCGTGTTGAGCAGCGTGTTGCCGGCGCGGGCCTTGATCGCCTTGTCCGGATCGTCGTTGATGAGGATGGTCACCTCACCGCTGGGGACGAGGCGGTTGCGCGCCACCATCAGGATCGAGACCAGGGCCAGGATCACCGTGGTGAACATCACGACGCCGACGAGGACGGTTTCCATATCTGCAGTGCCTTTCGTGTTGCTCGGGGCGTTCGATCGAAGGGAGCTTCGGGGCGAGCAGGCTGCGGGGCCGAAAGCGCGCGAGGCCGGCGGCACCGACGCTCGAATCTCGCCTTGAGGTTCGGTGTCGCGCCTACAGCTGGATGCCGCCGAAGGCCAGGAAGCCGATGCCGATGAGGCCGGTGATCACGAAGGTCATCCCGAGGCCACGCAGGCCCATCGGGACGTTGGAGTAGCGCAGGCGCTCGCGGATCGAGGCCAGCGCGACGATGGCGAGGAACCAGCCCACTCCGGCACTGAACCCGTAGACGGCGCTCTCGGCGAGGTCGTAGTCGCGCTCGACCATGAACAGCGAGCCGCCGAGGATGGCGCAGTTGACCGCGATCAAGGGCAGGAAGATGCCCAGCGTCCCGTGCAGCGCGGGGAAGAACTTCTCCATGGTCATCTCGACCAGCTGCACCATCGCCGCGATCGAGCCGATGAACAGCAGCAGGTTGAGGAAGGTGAGGTCGTAGGTGGCGAACTGGGGCGAGATCCAGGTCAGCGCGCCTTCGTTGAGCAGGTAGGCCTGCACCAGGTAGTTCACCGGCACCGTGATGGTGAGCACGAAGATCACCGCGATGCCGAGACCGACGGCGGTCTGCACCCGCTTCGACACGGCGAGGAACGAGCACATGCCGAGGAAGAAGGTGAGCGCCAGGTTCTCGATGAAGATCGCCTTGACGGCGAGGCTGAGGTAGTGCTCCAACATGGTCTTTCTCCTGCTTCCTGGGCTCTAGCCGTCGACCTCGACCTGCTCCGGCTTCCAGATGCGCAGCACCCAGATCAGGCCGCCGATGATGAAGAAGGCGGCGGGGGAGAGCAGCATCATGCCGTTCGGGTTGTACCAGCCGCCCTCGTTGATCAGCGGCAGAACGCTGATGCCGAACACCTTGCCCGAGCCGAGCAGCTCACGCAGGAAGGCGGTGATCAGCAGGATCAGCGAGTAGCCGACGCCGTTGCCGAGCCCGTCGAGGATGCTGAGCAGCGGGCCGTTCTGCATCGCGAAGGCCTCGGCCCGGCCCATGATGATGCAGTTGGTGATGATCAGGCCGACGAACACCGACAGCTGCTTGCTGGTCTCGAACAGGAACGCCTTGAGGATCTGGTCGGTGATGATGACCAGAGAGGCGATCACCGTGAGCTGAACGATGATGCGGATGCTGCTCGGGATCTGGTTGCGCAGCAGGCTGATGGTCAGGTTCGACAGGGTCAGCACCGCGACCACCGCGACGCACATCACCAGGGCCGTCTGCAGCTTGGTGGTCACCGCGAGGGCGGAGCAGATGCCGAGCACCTGCAGGGCGATCGGGTTGTTGTTGAACAACGGGTCGATCAGCGCTTCTTGTTTCTTGGCGGCCATCTTCCGGGGTCCTTTGGGACTTTGGTTCTGTCGAGGCGGGTCGAGGGGCGGGTTGCGGGAACTGACTCGTCGATCCGGAGATCCGGATCAGGCGGCGCTGCGGGTGGCGCCCTCGAGGTTGTCGAGGTAGCGGCCGTAGAGGTCGTCGGCGAACCAGAACTGCAGCATGTTGGTGACGCCGTTCGCGGTCAGCGTGGCGCCGCTGAGCCCGTCGACCTTGTAGGGATCCTCGGACGGCGGTCCCGCCGGGCCCTTGATCACCCGCAGCGCCGTGTCGCCCTGCTCGTCGAACAGTCGGCGGTTGGGCCACAGGTCCTTCCAGCGCGGGTTGTCGACTTCGCCGCCGAGACCCGGGGTCTCCTTGTGGCGGTAGTAGGTCAGTCCGCGCACGGTCACCAGGTCCGAGTCGAGCGCGATGAAGCCGTAGAGCGTTCCCCACAGGCCCAGGCCCTCGATCGGCAGCACCAGCATGTCGAGCTGGCCGCTGTCGTCGAGCACCTTGAACACCTGGGCGTGGTTCGGCACCCGCTGCACCGCGGACGGGTTGGGCTCGGCCCTGAAGCTGCGTGCCGGGTCTCCGGCGGCCTTCTCCTGGTCGTACTCGGTGGCGTCGACCTGAGGGTCCTCCTCGCCGGTGCGCAGGTCGACGGCGACCACCTCGATGTTCTGGAACAGCTCGTCGACGCGCTCGGCGGTGACCGGCTCGCCGGCCTGGATCAGGCCGGCGGCCTCGAGCACCTTCTTGCGCTTGTCGAGCTTCTCGTTGACCACCTGGCGCTCCTTCAGCGACACCGCGGCGTAGGAGACGAAGACGCCGCAGAAGACGCAGATGAGCGCCGCGAAGAGGATCGTGTAGACGGTGCTATGTCGCATAGCGGAGCCTCCGGCGTCGCACGTTGGCCTGAACCACGTAGTGGTCGATCGTCGGCGCGAAGATGTTCATGAACAGGATCGCCAGCATCCAGCCCTCGGGGTACGCCGGGTTGATCGTGCGGATGACGATGCCGAGCACGCCGATCAGGATGCCGTAGATCCAACGGCCGCGGGCGGTCTGCGAAGCGCTGACCGGATCCGTTGCCATGAAGACGGCGGCGAACCCGAGGCTGCCGAGGACCATGTGCCAGTGGAACGGGATCTCGAACATCGGATTCGAGACGTAGGGAGCGAGCAGGTTGAGCAGCTGCGCGCAGCCGAAGGCTCCGATCCCGACGCCGGCCATGATCTGCCAGCTTCCGACCCCGGTGACGATCAGGATCGCGGTGCCGATCAGCACCGCCACCATGGAGGTCTCGCCGAGCGAGCCGGGGATGTCGCCGAGGAACGCCTGCATCCAGCTGACGGTGCCCGTCTCCAGCGCCGCGTAGCCGTCGAGTGCCGCCTGACCGAGCCAGGTGGCGCCGGAGTAGGTGTCGGGGGTGGTCTGGGCCGCGATCCACACCTTGTCGCCCGAGATCTCGGCCGGGTAGGCGAAGAAGAGGAAGACGCGTGCGGTGAGCGCCGGGTTGAGGAAGTTCATCCCGGTGCCGCCGAAGATCTCCTTGCCGATCACCACGCCGAAGGCGATGCCGATCGCCACCTGCCAGAGGGGGATCGTCGCCGGCAGGGTGAGAGGGAAGAGCATCCCGGTGACCAGGAAGCCCTCGTTGATCTCGTGCTTGCGCACCACCGCGAAGATGGCCTCGATGTTGCCGCCGACGACGAAGGTGACGATCAGGATCGGCAGGTAGTAGAGCGCGCCGTGCACTGTGTTGGCGATCAGGCTGGTGGGGTCGAACTCGCCCAGCCGCAGCAGCTCCATCGCCCGCGTCTGCCAGTTGTCGAGCGGCAGCGCTCCGGCCTGGATCGCCAGGTGCGCCTGGCGACCGGTGTTCCACATCGCCATCAGGATGCACGGCACGAGCGCCGCGACCACGGTCCCCATCAGGCGCTTGAGGTCGACCGCGTCGCGCACGTGCGCCGGCCCGGTGGTGACCTGGCCGGGCGTGTAGAGGAAGGTGTCGCCCGCCTCGTAGAGCGGATACAGCTTCTCCAGCTTGCCGCCCTTCTCGAACTGCTTTTCCTGCTGATCGAGCAGCGTTCGGAGGAATCTCATCCGTCGACCTAGCCTTCCTTCTCGAGGATCGTCAGGGTTTCGCGCAGGTGCGGCGCATAGTCCGTCTTGCCCGGGCAGACGAAGCTGTACAGCCCGACGTCCTCCTCGGCCAGCTCGAGCACGCCGAACTCCTCGGCACGCTCGACGTCGGACATCACCAGCGCCTTGAGCAGGAAGGTCGGCTCGAGATCGAACGGAGTGACCTTCTCGTAGAGGCCGATCGGCACGATCGCGCGGGGCGATCCGTTGGTGCTGGTGGTGAAGTCGAACCGCTTGCCCATCATCAGCTTGGACAGGAACAGGTTGGTGACCGAGAACTTGCCGGCGCCCGGGCCCATCCAGCCGAGGAATTCGCGCTCGGCGTCCTCCTCGATGACCGCGATCGACTGGTGGTAGCGCCCCAGATAGCCGGTGTGCTCGCCGGCCGCGCGTCCCGCCAGCACAGAACCGGAGATCATCCGCACCGCCGGTGCCTCACCCGCCTCGCGGATGCGCGAGCCGTCGTCGATCCACTGGGCGAGAGGATTGTCCTCGCCGGGGACCTCGATCTCACCGTCCAGCACCTCCGCGAGGGCGGCGCCGACCCGGGTGCGCAGCAGCCTGGGCCGCGCGACGCAGGGGCCGCCGATCGAGACGACCCGCTCGAGGTCGAGCTCGCCGGTGCCGAAGAGCTTGCCCATGGCCAGCACCTCCTGCAGCCCGACGTGCCACACCAGCTTGGTGCGGTTCACCGGGTCGAGGGTGTGGATGTGCAGGCCGACGTTGCCGGAGGGGTGAGGACCCGAGAAGCTCTCGACGCTCAGGCCTTCGATCTCGGGGAGATCGAACCGCGCCCCCTTCGCCTTGCAGAAGTAGATCTTCCCGTCGGTCAGCTTGCGCAGCGCCGCGAGGCCGCGTTCGAGGTCGCCGGCGCGGCCCTCGGCGACCTTCGCCAGGTCGGGAGCGAGCGGATGCGAGTCGACCGCGGTGACGAAGATCGACTTCGGCACCGACTCTGGAACCGCCACGCGGTCGTAGGGCCGGGCGCGGATCGCCGGCCAGCTGCCCGACTCGACGAGAAGCTCACGCACCTCCTCCCGGCTCAGTGAGCTCGGATGGCGCCCGGTGTAGCTCGAGAAGCCGACGTGCTGGTCGCCGCCGTCGAGCCTGATGACCACCGACAGCAGCCTGCGCTTGGCGCCACGGTGGATGCCGGTGACCTGGCCGCTGCCGGGGGCGGTGTAGAAGACGCCGGGGTTCTTCTTGTCCTCGAACAGCTTCTGGCCGGTGCGCACGGCGTCGCCGACGTCGACCATCATGGTCGGTCGCATGCCGGCGAAGTCGAGGGCCACGACCGCCACCTCGCTGGTCGATGAAGCCTGCGAGACGATCTGCTCGGGCACGCCCTTGATCGGCAGGTCGAGCCCCTTCCTGAAGTGATGCGAACCCATCGCTGTGAGTCCCCTGTCTGTTTCTCGAGCGGTCGTCCGCAGCAGGCCGCGGCTGGCGCGGCGCGTCGTCGGAGAGCGCGATGAATCGCGAGGCCCGTGCCTCGTTACTGCTTTGGGCGGCGGCGTCCCCGGAAGCTCTCGGCTGGGAGGAAGGTGTGGATCGCGGGGGAGCTTCTCGGCTCCCCTGGCGTGCGCCGCGGGCCGCTTGTGAATCATTTCACAAAGTGCCGTCCAGTCCAACCGGCTCGAGGCAGCGCCGGCAGCCGGGCGTCGGGCTGGAGGCGGGTGGTAGGATCGCGGGTCCGACAAGCCGTTCCCGGAGCTCCGGTACCTCGCCGCAGGGGTGCGGGGCTCGAGGTCTTCACTGCGACGACGGGCTCCCTGGAGGTACGGGGACGCCGGTCGCCGGCGCCGGTCGCTCCCCACGAGCTCCCGTCGCCACTGGCCTCGGAGCGAGTTCCGTCAGACGGGCGCTTTCGGGCGCGACGCGTGAGATCTCGGCGCGCCACGGGTCTCCGGCTCCGCTCTCCCAGGTCCCGTCGAACGGGGTGAGGCGGGAACCGGGCTCGGGACGAAGACCTCCAGCCGGAGAATCGGCAGATCGGAGTGCAGGTGAGGGCAGGCGACGCAACGACGACTCCGGGAACGGGAGGGCAGCCAGTGCAGCGAGACGAACCGACGATCACGATCGTCAGCCCCTTCCGGTCGGGAGTCCTCGACTTCAATCGCGAGGCGGTCCTGCGGGACTACAGGATCGGCGTCCGCAGCCGCCACGCGAGTGTCATCGGCCGGCAGGAGGTGCTCACCGGCCGGGCGAAGTTCGGCGCCTTCGGCGACGGCAAGGAGGTGCCTCAGCTGGCGATGGCCTACGCCTTCCGGCCCGGCGACGTGCGCTCGGGCTACTACCGCGATCAGACCTTCATGATGGCCCTCGAGCTGATGGACGTGCGGCAGATGTTCTCGCAGCTCTACGGCCACGCCGATCCCGAGCTCGAGCCGATGTTCTCCGGGCGCTCGATGCCCGGCCACTTCGCCACCCGCACGGTCGACGGCGGCGGGCGTTTCCTCTCCCAGGTGGAGCGCTACAACTCGTCGGCCGACATCTCGCCGACCGCCAGTCAGATGCCGCGCCTGGTCGGTCTCGGCTACGCATCGCGCCTCTACCGCGAGCTGCGTGAGCTCGACGACGTCGCCAGCCGCTTCTCGGACAACGGCAACGAGGTGGCGTTCGGCACCATCGGCAACGCCAGCTGCGCCGAGGGCCTGTTCTGGGAGTCGATCAACGCCATCGGCGTGCTCGGGGCGCCGGTCATCGTGTCGATCTGGGACGACGAGTACGGGATCTCGGTTCCCAACGAGTACCAGATGACCAAGGGTGACGTCGGTCAGGTGGTGCAGGGCTTCCAGCGCTCCGGCAGCGATCGGCCCGGATTCGATCTCTACGTGGTTCCCGGCTGGGACTATCCGCTGCTCTGCGAGACCTATCTGCGGGCGGCCGATTCCTGCCGTCGCGACCACATCCCGGCCCTCATCCACGTCACCGAGCTGACCCAGCCGCAGGGCCACTCGACCTCGGGCAGCCACGAGCGCTACAAGAGCTCCGAGCGTCTCCAGTGGGAGCGGGACAACGACTGCCTGGTGAAGATGAAGCAGTGGATCGAGAGCGAGGGCCTGGCCAGCGCCGACGAGCTCGAGGCGATCGACCAGGAGGAGCGCGGCCACGTCGAGCGTCAGCGCGACGCGGCGTGGAAGATCTTCCGTGCCGAGATCGACGCCGAGCGCGAAGAGCTCCTGCGCCGTCTCGACTCGCTGCAGCAGGCCTCGGCGGCGGACGAGGCGGTGGCCGGTCGGCTGCACGAGCTGCGCCGCCGCATCGAGCGTCGGCCGGCGCCGCTGCGCCGTCAGCTCCTGGCCGCCGCCCACGAGGGACTGCGGGAGACTCTCGGCCGCGGCGGCTCCGAGCGGGCGGCTCTGGCGCAGTGGCTCGAGGAACGCCGTTCGGAGAACGAGGGCCGCTACGGCTCACACCTGCACAGCGAGAGCCCCGACTCGGCTCTGCTGGTGGCGGAGACGGCGCCCGAGTACCCCGAAGAGCCGGAGACGATCAACGGCTACGAGGTGCTCAACCGGTGCTTCGACAGCGCCTTCGCGCGCCACCCGCAGCTGTTCGCCTTCGGCGAGGACGTCGGCCACCTGGGCGACGTCAACCAGGCGATGGCCAACCTGCAGGAGAGGTACGGCGTGCTGCGCATCACCGACACCGGGATCCGCGAGGCGACCATCCTGGGGCAGGCGATCGGCATGGCGATGCGAGGGCTGCGACCGATCGCCGAGATGCAGTACCTCGACTACATCCTCTACGCGCTGCAGCTGATGTCCGACGACCTGGCGACCCTGCGCTGGCGCACCCGCGGCGGCCAGGCGGCGCCGGTCATCGTGCGCACCCGAGGACACCGCCTCGAAGGCATCTGGCACTCGGGGTCGCCGATGGCGGGGATCCTCAACCTCTGCCGGGGGCTGTACGTCTGCGTGCCGCGCGACATGACGCGCGCGGCCGGCTTCTACAACACGCTGCTGCGCTCGGACGACGCCGCGCTGGTCGTCGAGGTGCTCAACGGCTACCGGCGCAAGGAGCCGCTGCCGAGCAACCTCGACCGCTTCACGGTGCCGCTGGGCAGGCCCGAGATCCTGCGCCGGGGCGATGACGCGACCGTGGTGACCTACGGGCCGCTGTGCTGGATCGCCCTCGAGGCGGCCGGGGACCTGGCGGCGGCGGGGGTCGAGGTCGAGGTGATCGACGTGCAGACGCTGCTGCCGTTCGACACCGAGGGCGCGATCGTCGCGTCGCTGGAACGCACCGGCCGCATCCTCTTCCTCGACGAGGACGTGCCCGGTGGCGCCACCGCCTACATGATGCAGCAGGTGCTCGAGCGGCAGGGCGGCTTCTCCTGGCTCGACGCGCCGCCGCGCACGCTGACCGCCAAGGAGCACCGGCCGGCCTACGGCTCCGACGGCGACTACTTCTCCAAGCCCAGTCGCGAGCAGATCTTCGATGCGCTCTACGAGCTGGTGCGCGAGGGCAGACCGCGCGAGCTGCCGCGCTTCTGAGTCGCTTGCCGCGCCGGCAGGTCGCGGTGCGGCGTGACTCGGCGGACGCGGCTCAGCCGACGTAGTAGGGGTTGGTGCCGGCAGCGTGGTCGGTGGTGTCGAGCACCTGCGAGATCGACGGCACCGCCTCGCGGATCATCCCTTCGATGCCGTGCTTGAGCGTGACGTCGGCCATGCCGCAGCCCTGGCAGCCGCCGCCCATCTGGATGTACGCGACACCCTCCTTGACGTCGAGCAGGGTGACGAAGCCACCGTGGGAGGCGATCGAGGGGTTGATACGGCTCTCGATCACCTGCTGCACTTCGGGCGCGGCCGGGTCGCTCCAGGCCGAGTTCGGATTGTCGAACTTGAAGCCGCTCTCCTGCAGCCGGGTGACGAAGTCGATCGTGGCGCCCTCGAGGTCGGGTGCGGACTCGGAGTCGACGAGCACGTCGAAACCGCCCTGGGAGATCACCCGATCGGTGTCGAGGATCTCGTCTCGGCCGACCAGGTCCATCTTGTACTGGAAGCCGCCGCCGGAGCGGCCGACGATCGCCACACGCAGGGCGAGGTCGTCTCGCTCCTCGTCCTCGATGGCGAGCTCCACCTGCTTCTTCGCCAGGTCCGTCAGGGTGATCATTGCGAGCTCTCTCCGCTGGTGATTCGAGAAAAGGCTGGGTGATTCGAGAAGGGTCGGGCAGCGGCCGCGCGGCCACCCAGCCGGTCGCCGGCTCGTCTTCGTCCGAGCGACTCGGGCTCGGGGGGCGATATGGCACTAGATGCTAACAACCTGCGACGGCGGCGGCAGTCTTCCCGCGTCCGCCATCGGCCCGCCGAGGGGCTAGCATGCGGGACCTTCGGACTTCGATCCACCGTTCGCACGAGGAGCCAGCGCATGCCCGATCCGACTGCCACTTTCGACGACTTCGAGAACCTGCGGGTCGAGGTCCGCGATCACGTCGCCCACGTCACTCTCGATCAGCCCGAGCAACGCAACGCGATGTCGCCCGAGATGGGCGCCGAGATCCAGAGCCTGGTGCCGCGGCTGAACGCCGCCCCCGACCTGCGGGTGGTGGTCTTCCGCGGCGCCGGCAAGGCGTTCAGCGCCGGCGGCAACCTGGACCGCCTGGAGGAGGACGCGCTGAGTGGCAACAGCGGCGAGAAGAAGGGGCAGGGGATCGGAGGGGGTCGCAGCTTCTACAGCATGTTCCTGTCGATCCGCGATCTCGCGATGCCGACCATCGCGGCGATCAACGGCCACGCGATCGGCGCCGGCTTCTGCTTCGCGCTCGGCGCCGACCTGCGGGTGGTGCACGAGAAGGCGCTGCTCGGCATGACCTTCGTGCGGCTCGGCATCCATCCCGGCATGGCGGCGACCTGGAACCTTCCGCGCCTGGTCGGACCGGCCGCCGCCGCCGACCTGCTCTTCACCGGACGGCTGGTCGGCGCCGAGGAGGCGCTGCGACTCGGCATCGCGGCGCGCATCGCCGGCGACGACTTCGACGCCGTGGTCGACGAGATGGCGGAGCAGATCGCCACCGCCGCGCCAGTGGCCGTGCGGGCGGTGAAGCAGACCCTGCGCGGCACCTACGAGCGCTCGATCGACGAGGCGATCGGCATCGAGGCCGACGAACAGGCGCGCACCTTCACCACGCGCGACGCTCTCGAGGGGATCCGGGCGATCAAGGAGAAGCGCTCGCCGAGCTTCGAGAACCGCTGACCGGGTGGTCGCGCCGCGGGCGGCCGCAGCGGCTCCGGCCGATCAGGCGCGTCTCGCGGCATCCCGCGGCGGCGGCTCCTCGGGATCAGTGACGATGCTCTCGCACGGTAGGCGCGCCAGCAGGTCCTCGACCGCGCGGTCGATGGCTGAGCTGTCCTTGCCGTCGAAGGTCAGGCGCACCCGGTACGAGGCGCCGACCACGGGGTACGAGCCGATGCGGACCGCGGGGTGGGCCGCATCGACGAGATCGAGCTCCTCGGCCAGGTCGGTCTCGCGGCAGGTGGTGTAGACGGCTCGGGTGCGGAAGGGGCCGTCCGACTTGATGTGCTCGCGCAGCAGCGGCATCTTGAGCTGGAAGATGTCGGGCAGCCCGGGCAGCACGAAGACGTTGCCCATCAGGATCGTAGGCCAGGGCACGTCGGGTGTGCTGAGCAGCAACGCTCCCTCCGGCACGTCGGCCATGCGCAGGTGGGTGTCACGGACCCGTTCGCCGACGAACTCGCGGATCTGCCTCTCGAGCTCCTGCGAGCGCACGACGGCTCGGCCGAAGGTGCGGGCCACCGCCTTGATCGTGACGTCGTCGTGGGTCGGTCCGACACCACCGCTGGTGATCACGTAGTCGTGACGGGTGCGCAGCTCCTCGAGGTCGGCCGCGATGGTGTCGATGTCGTCCTGGCACACCACCACTCGGCACAGCTCGGCGCCGATGGCGAAGAGCTCGCGCGCCAGCAGCTCGACGTTGCTCTCACGCACCTTGCCGGAGAGGATCTCGTTGCCGATCACCAGGGCTGCGACGCGTGCGTTCATGGAGGCGTGGATTCTATCCAGTCGTTCGCGACGGGATCGTCGTCCTGGGGGCAGCGCCCGGAAGGCGCCGCTTCGCTTCGCACCTGCGTCATGACAGAATCGGTGTCGGCGCCGCCTCTCCGGCCCTTCGCCTCCTTCGCCTCCGGTCCGGCGTCTCGTGGGCAGTGGAGGGCCGAAGCCGACGAGCGCCTGCCGCGGTTCCGCTCGCGGCGTCGTCGGGACTCCGGCGCCACCCGGGCCGCACGTCCCCTGCCTCTCCTGCGACCCGGCGGTGCACAGCGTCGCCGCGACTCCCCGGGGGAGGCTGCGCCAGCGGGGTACCGGCGGTCCCCGCACGGCGTCGTCGCCTGCGCCGCCGGCGCGGCGCTCCGTCCCCGATCGGGGCTGTCGCAGTCGCAACGAACCACCGAAGAACCGAGACTTGCAGCCGAAGCCCCTGACCAGCAGCCCTGACCAGCCGCCCTGACCAGCCATGAAGACCACGACGAGCTCGAGCGAGCACGAAGCCTCCCAGCGGGACCGTCCCGCCGCTCCCGCCGGCAGGGTGGGGATCATCAGTCTCGGCTGTCCCAAGAACCTGGTCGACACCGAGGTGATGCTCGGCAGGCTGCGCTCCCAGGGCTTCGAGATCGTCGCCGACGCGGACCAGGCAGACACGGTGATCGTCAACACCTGCGGTTTCATCGACGAGGCGAAGCAGGAGTCGATCGACACCATCCTGGAGGTCGCGGCGCGCAAGAACGAACGCCGTACCGGCGCTGCCGGCGCCGCGCCACAGCGCCTCTTCGTCGCCGGATGCATGGTCAACCGCTACGCCGAGGAGCTGTCGGCGGAGATCCCCGAGATCGACGGTTTCGTCGGCCTCGACGATCTCGAGCAGGTGGGGGGGCTGGTCTCGCTAGGGCGCAACGCCGCTCCCCGACGCTCGGCCTCACATCTGCTCTTCGACCACACCGCACCCCGGGTGCTGACGACCAGCGGCTACGCCTACCTGAAGGTCGCCGAGGGCTGCAACAACCCGTGCACCTTCTGCGCCATCCCGGTTTGGCGGGGCCGCTTCCGCAGTCGCGATCTCGACAGCCTGGTCGCCGAGGCCCGGGCGCTCGAGCGCAGCGGCGTGCGCGAGCTCTGCCTGCTGGCGCAGGACACCACCCGCTACGGCGAGGATCTCGGCTACGGCCGCGAGGGCCTGCGGCGGCTGGTGGAGGAGCTGCTCGCGCGCACCTCGATCCCCTGGATCCGTTTCCTCTACGCTTACCCGTCGACCCTCGATCGAGGCCTGTTCCGCCTGATGCGCGACGAGCAGCGCTTCGTCTCCTACCTCGACATCCCCCTCCAGCACGCCGATCGGGGGATGCTGCGGCGGATGAAGCGGGCCGGCTCCGCCGAGCGTTACCTCGAGCTGCTCGCCGAGGCGCGGGAAACGGTCCCGGACCTGTTCGTCCGCACGACGTTCATCGTCGGCTTCCCGGGCGAGGGGCCTGGCGAGTTCGACGCTCTGGTCGACTTCGTGCAGGAGGCCCGCTTCGACCATCTCGGCGCCTTCACCTACTCGCCCGAGGAGGACACTCCGTCGGCGGCGATGCCCGATCGCCCCTCGGCCGAGGAGGCGAGCGCGCGCAAGTCCGAGCTGCTCGAGGTGCAGCGGCCGATCGCTCTCGAGCGCCGTCAGAGGCTGGTCGGCAGCGAGATGACCGTGTTGATGGAGGGCGTCTGCGACGAGACCGAGCACCTGCTGGTGGCCAGACACCACGGCATGGCTCCCGAGATCGACGGGCGCATCCTGATCAACGACGGCACCGCGCCGCGCGGCACCCTGGCGCGGGCGTTGATCACCGAGGCCCACGCCGACGACCTGATCGCCACGGTCGTCGCCGGCGAGGCGGGTGTCGCTCAGGCCGGTCCCGCCAGAGCACCGCGCGAGCTGCACGAGCTGCGTCTCGCGCCGGGTCCTGGCGTGAGTTCCGGAGAGTGATCGGTGCAGGTGATCCGCGACGCGCTGAACGCGCCCGACCTGCCTTCCGGCTGCGTCGCCACGATCGGCAACTACGACGGCGTGCACCGCGGCCAGCAGGCGGTGTTGCAGCGGGTTCGCGAGCGGGCCACGGAGCTCGGTCTGCAGGCGGTCGTGGTCTCCTTCGACCCCCATCCACTGGCGGTGCTGCGACCGGATGCGGTCCCAGCGCGACTGACCACCGACGAGCAGAAGGTCGACCTGCTGCGCGAGCAGGGAGTCGACACCCTGGCGGTGGTGCGCTTCACGCCAGAGTTCGCCCGCACCACGGCGCGCCAGTTCGCGGTCGACTTCCTGCACCGTCGTCTCGGCGTCGCCGAGGTCTACGTCGGTAGCGACTTCAGCTTCGGCCACCGCCGTGAGGGCGACCTGGCGATGCTGCGAGAGCTCGGCGCCGAGCTCGGATTCGAGGCCCTGCAGATCGACGAGGTGCGGCAGGCGGGGGAGCGCGTCTCGTCGACCGCGATCCGCGAGATGCTGAGGCGCGGCGACGTCTCCGGCGCGTCCGAGGCGCTCGGCCGGCCCTACGCCATCCGCGGCGTGATCGCACGCGGCGACCGGATGGGTCAGCGGCTCGGCTGGCCGACGATCAATCTCGATCCCGACAACGAGCTCGTGCCACTCGGCGGCGTCTACACCTCGCAGGTGTACTTCCCGAGCTTCGAGCAGACCTTCCACTCGGTGACCAACATCGGCCGACGGCCGACCGTCTACGAGAACTACGAGCAGGTGGTCGAGAGCCACATCCTGGACTTCCGCAGCGATGTCTACGGCGAGATCGTCGAGCTGTCGTTCCACCGCCGGCTGCGCGACGAGATGCAGTTCGATTCGATGATGGACCTCTCGGCCCAGATCGCCCTCGACGTCGAGGCGACGCGGGAGTACTTCGCCGCCCAGGCTCCCGACGACGGTGGCCTCTCGGTGATCGACCGATTCCAGTTCTGAGCCGCCGGCGCCTCGGCGGGGAGAGCCGGTGGCGCCGCAGGCCGGTGCCGGCAACGCTGGAGGGAATCCCATCCACCGGATTCGTGCTCTCGTATAGTGAGGACGGGCCATCGACGCCCGTTCACCGTACGATCCGGACCTTGCACCCGAGAGAGGTGGCACAGGCCCGCGACCGATATCCAACGCCTGAGAGTTTCGAGAAACAGGAGATCACGCGATGGCCGACAACGACAAGATCATCGAGCTGACACCGGACAACTTCGAGCAGGTGCTCGGCGGGGACAGCCCGGTGCTGGTGGACTTCTGGGCCCCGTGGTGCGGCCCGTGCCGCCAGGTGGCGCCGGTCCTCGAGCAGCTCGCCGACGAGCTCGAGGGCAAGGTTCGGATCGCCAAGCTGGACGTCGACCAGGCGCCCGAGCTGGCCGGTCGCTTCCAGGTGCAGAGCATCCCGACCTTCATCCTGTTCAAGAACGGCGAGGCGCACGACCGCACCATGGGCGCCCTGCCCAAGGCCGGCTTCCAGCAGTTCCTCGACCGCAACCTCTGATCTGACAGCCCGGCCGCGCTGCGGACCGCGCCGGGCCGCAGCAGCGCGAAGGGCGCCCGGTCGCCGCGTGCGACCGAGGCGTCGACGGGCGAGGCAGCCGGCCAACTCCCGGCCACCGCCGTCACTCCCGGTCCGGCTCGTCCACGGAGCTCGGGGAGCGCCGGCCAACGGAGCCGCCGAGTCGAGGAGCGGTTCCGCCTCGATCGGATCAGGTCTCTTGAGAGAGCCGCGGGCCTCCGCCTGTCTACTCCGACCCCTCGGCTGGTAACCGCGGGCCTCTTTCCCGAGGATCCGAGGCTTCAACCCGAGTGGCGTCGCCACCACGGGCGTGGGTCGTTGCAAGCCGAAACGAGGTGGCTTTCAGCTCTCTGCCCTCTGTCCCTCTTGCCTTCTGCCTTGTCCCTCGTCCCTGGCCCCTGACCCCTGACCCCTGGGCTCCGCTCTCGTCGGCTGAGTTGCGGGCGGCACCTCGTGCACGAGGTGCCGAGCCGTCGACTCCAGCCGACGCTGTTATTTCTCCACCCAGTAGTTCGGCGCCTCTTTGGTGATCACCACGTCGTGGGCGTGGCTCTCCCGGTCGCCGGCCGAGGTGATGCGGATCATCTTCGCCTCGGTGCGCAGCTCGTGGATGTTGGCGCATCCGGCGAGCCCCATGCCCTGGCGCAGGCCACCGACGAGCTGGGTGATCATCTGGTGCACGCTGCCCTTGTACGGGACCATGCCTTCGATGCCCTCGGGCACCAGCTTCGCCAGCGGCTCCGAGCTCTCCTGGAAGTAGCGATCGGCCGATCCGGCGCTCATCGCCGACAGCGAGCCCATGCCGCGATAGGCCTTGTAGGTGCGGCCCTGGTAGAGGATGGTCTCGCCGGTCGACTCCTCGGTGCCGGCGAGCAGCGATCCGATCATCACCGAGTCGGCGCCGGCGGCGAGCGCCTTGGTGACGTCGCCGGAGAAGCGGATGCCGCCGTCCGCGATCACCGGGACGTCGTGCTCCTGGGCCTCTCGGCACGCCTCGACGATGGCGTGGATCTGAGGCACGCCTGCGCCGGTGACGATCCGGGTGGTGCAGATGCTGCCGGCACCGATGCCGACCTTGACCGCGTCGACGCCACGCTCGATCAGTGCCCTGGCGCCTTCGGCGGTGGCGACGTTGCCGACCACCAGCTTGGTGTCGGGCAGCGCTTCACGCAGACGCTCGGTGGCGTCGAGAACGCCGCGGCTGTGGCCGTGGGAGGAGTCGAGCGCCAGCAGGTCGACCTTGGCGGCGACGAGGGCACGGGCCCGATCCAGGTAGTCGCCGCTGGCGCCGACGGCGGCGCCGACGCGCAGGCGCCCGAGCTCGTCCTTGCAGGCGTTCGGGTACTGCTGCATCTTCTGGATGTCCTTGACCGTGATCAGGCCCGTCAGGTTGCCCTCGGCGTCGACCACCAGCAGCTTCTCGATGCGGTGCTTGTGCAGCGCCGCCTTGGCCTCCTCGAGGGTCGTGCCCTCCGGAACGGTGACCAGGTTCTTCTTGGTCATCAGCTCCTGGATCTCGAGCTCCGGGTTGTTCTCGAAGCGCAGATCGCGGTTGGTGAGGATGCCGACGAGGTGCCCTTCGTCGTCGGTGACCGGGACGCCGGAGATCTTGTAGCTCGACATCACCTGCAGCGCCTCGCGGATCTTCTGGTGCGGGCGCATGGTGATCGGATCGACGATCATGCCGGCTTCGGAGCGCTTGACCCGGTCGATCTCCTCCGCCTGACGCTCGATCGACAGGTTCTTGTGCACGATGCCGATGCCGCCGGCCTGGGCGATCGCGATCGCCAGGCGCGACTCGGTCACCGTGTCCATCGCTGCCGAGAGCAGCGGGATGCGCAGGTCGATGCCGCGACAGAGGCGGGTGCGCAGGTCGATCTTGTTCGGGTGCACCTCCGACATGCCGGGCAGCAGCAGCACGTCGTCGAAGGTGAGAGCCAGCGGCAGGTCGGATCGGATGCTCATGGCGGCTGGAGTCCTGGGGGATCGGAGCCAGCGCCAGGGCCCACTCGCCCTGAGTTGGCTCGGAGATGAAGGGAATCGAACGCGTCGGCTGTGGAGACCGTAACCGGAAGCCGCCGAGATGAGAAGAGAGCGGCTCCGATCCGATGCCGAAGCGCCGGTAGTCGCCGAGGAGTCCGTGCCCCGACCCGACCTCAGGCCCGCTTCGCCGCCATGCCGTGGCAGCGCTTGTACTTCTTCCCGGATCCGCAGGGGCAGGGATCGTTGCGGCCGACCTTGGGCGCCTGACGCACCACCGTCTGTGGCTTGCCGGGCCGCGGCGGCGGTCCGGGTGAGGGCGGCGGCGCCCCGGGGATCGCGGCAGGGCCGCCGATCGCCTCGGGACCGCCCGGGGCGGCCGCGGCGGCGGGCTGGGAGAGACGCATCTGGTCCGCCGCCGCAGGCCGGCGGCGGCGCCGCTCGAGCTCGGCGAGCTGCTCCGAGGTCATCGGCTGGACCCGGAACAGGGTCTTGAGGATGCTGTCCTCGACCCGGTCCTTCATCGCCTGGAAGAGCTCGTAGGACTCCCGCTTGTACTCGTTCTTGGGGTCCTTCTGGGCATACCCGCGCAGGTTGACCCCCTCCTTGAGGTGATCGAGAGACAGCAGGTGGTCCTTCCAGGCCGCGTCCACCGAGCTCAGCATGATGTGCCGGGCGAGGCCGGCGAACGTTTCGGAGCCGTTCTTCTCCTCCTGCTCACTGAACCGGCGCTCCATCACCTGCACCAGGTCGTCGTGCAGCGCGTCGCGACCGAGTGTGCGCAGGTCGATGCCGGCCTCGGAGAGGTCGACGTCGAAGTAGGCCTTGAACTCGTGCTCGAGATCGTCCAGCTGCCACTCCGAAGGGTCGACCTTGCGGTCGCAGGTCCCGTCGACCAGGTAGCCGATGACGTCGCGGGCGACGCCGAGCACGTACTCGCGCCCCTCGGTGCCGTCGAGAATGTCGCGGCGCAGGCGGTAGATCGCCTCGCGCTGCTTGTTCATCACGTCGTCGTACTCGAGGAGGTGCTTGCGGATCTCGAAGTTGCGACCCTCGACCTGCTTCTGCGCCCGCTCGATCGCGCGCGAGACCATGTTGGCCTCGATCGGCACGCCGTCCTCCATCCCGAGGCGGCGCATCAGGCCCTGGATGCGGTCGGTGCCCATGAAGATGCGCATCAGGTCGTCTTCGAGCGACAGGAAGAAGCGGGACGAGCCCGGATCACCCTGGCGCCCGGAGCGGCCGCGCAGCTGGTTGTCGATGCGGCGCGACTCGTGGCGCTCGGTGCCCAGGATGTGCAGACCGCCGGCAGCCAGGACCTCCTGGCGCTCGGCCCGGCACTGCTGCTTGTACTTCGCCAGCGCGGCGGCGTACGCCTCGGCGTCCTGCTCCGGATCCGCCTCGGCGTGCGCCATCTGCTCGGCGTTGCCGCCGAGCACGATGTCGGTGCCTCGTCCGGCCATGTTCGTCGCGATGGTCACTGCGCTGCGGCGACCCGCCTGGGCGACGATCTGCGCCTCCTTCTGGTGGTACTTGGCGTTGAGTACCACGTGCGGGATGCGTGCGCGCTTGAGCAGCTTCGAGAGCATCTCGCTCTTCTCGATCGAGATCGTGCCGACCAGGGTCGGCTGACCGCGCTCGACGCAGTCGGCGATCTCTTCGACCACGGCGTCCCACTTCTCGCGCGCCGTGCGGTACACGAGATCCGGACGGTCGTCGCGCGCCATCGGCCGGTTGGTGGGGATGACGACCACGTCGAGCTTGTAGATTTGCCCGAACTCGGATGCCTCGGTGTCGGCCGTGCCGGTCATCCCGGCCAGCTTGTCGTACATCCGGAAGTAGTTCTGGAAGGTGATCGTCGCGAGGGTCTGGCTCTCGCGCTCGATCTTGACCCCCTCCTTGGCTTCGACCGCCTGGTGCAGACCGTCCGACCAGCGGCGGCCGGGCATCATGCGACCGGTGAACTCGTCGACGATGACGATCTGGCCGTCCTTGACCATGTAGTCGACGTCGCGCTTGAAGAGGTGGTGGGCGCGCAGGCCCTGGTTGACGCCGTGCAGGATCTCGATGTTCTCGGCGTCGTACAGGTTCTTGATGCCGATCAGGCGCTCGACCTTGGTGACGCCGTCGTCGGTGAGCGCTACCGAGTTCGCCTTCTCGTCGACGAGGAAGTCGCCGGTGGTGTACTTGCTGTCGCCGTCCTGGATCTCCTCGCCGCGCTCGAGCTTGGGGATGATCCGGTCGATGTCGTAGTACTTCTCGGTCGACTGCTCGGACGGACCCGAGATGATCAGCGGGGTGCGCGCTTCGTCGATGAGGATCGAGTCGACCTCGTCGACGATGGCGAAGCTGTGCTGGCGCTGCACCATCGTCTCGAGCCGGAACTTCATGTTGTCGCGCAGGTAGTCGAAGCCGAGCTCGTTGTTGGTGCCGTAAGTGACGTCGCAGCGGTACGCGTCGTGGCGCTGCTGGTCCGAGAGCCCGTGCTGGATGACGCCGACCGTCATGCCGAGGAACTCGTAGACGACTCCCATCCACTCGGCATCGCGCCGCGCCAGGTAGTCGTTCACCGTGACCACGTGCACGCCACGGCCGGCGAGAGCGTTGAGGTAGACCGGCAGCGTCGCCATGAGGGTCTTGCCCTCGCCGGTCTTCATCTCGGCGATCTTGCCCTGGTGGAGCACCACGCCGCCGATCAGCTGCACGTCGTAGTGACGCATACCGAGGGTGCGCTTGCTCGCTTCGCGGACCACCGCGAAGGCCTCGTGCAGCAGGTCGTCGAGGGTCTCGCCGTCGGACAGCCGGCGGCGGAACTCCTCCGTCTTCGCCTTCAGCTGCTCGTCGTCGAGGGCGGCGTACGTGTCCTCGAGCTGGTTGATGGCGTCGACGGTCGGCTGCAGGCGCTTGATGTCCCGCTCGTGCTGGCTGCCGAAGACTTTGGTGAGGACTTTCCCGATCATCGTTCGTTCCGCGCCTGGAGTTAGCCCTCAGGAGGGCTGGAGCCTCGAGAAGGGCTGAGGCCTTGAAGGTGGGATTGCCGCAGCCGGTTCGCCGGACCGCGGAGAGGCGTCGATGCGCCGGCGAGCGCCCGAGATGTCGTCGCGTTTCCCCTGCTGCGATCGGGATCGGCCGGGCCGGGGCATTGCCGCCTCAGCGCTGGAAAGCGCCGGGCGTGGGCATCGATTCCCGCCACGACGCGGCGCCGCCGGCTGGAGCGCGGCGCCTCGGCGCACGGCGGCCCGGATCTCGCCCGTGCGCTGGCTCGACTCTACCAGAGCGGAGTCACCCGGCAGGTCGGCCGCCAGGCGACGCGCAAACCGGTGAGGCGTGTGGTCGTCCTTGGCCGCAGCCGCCGCGGTCAGCGGTCGACCATGAACATGCGCGGGTCCTTGGAGTCGCCGGCTTCGCGCACCTCGTAGTGCAGGTGGTAGCCGGTGGCCCGCCCCGAGTTGCCGACGTAGCCGATGACGTCGCCGCGCTTGACGGTGGCGCCTGGCTCGACCTCGATCTTCGACAGATGGCCGTAGCGGGTGGTGACGCCGAAGCGGTGCGAGAGGTAGACGGCGCGGCCGAGGCTGCCGATGCGCCCGGCCCGCAGGACGACGCCGTCGGCGGTGGCGAAGACCGGAGTCCCGGGCCTGGCGGAGATGTCGACTCCGTGGTGGAAGGCGCGCCGCGCGGTGATCGGGTCGGCGCGGATGCCGAAGTTGCTGGTCAGGATGCCGCGGGTCGGCATGATCGCCGGGCGTGACGCGATCCACTGCTCGCGCTTCTCGAGGCCGCCGGCGACATCGGCGAGCTGACTCTGCAGCCGCTCGGAGCGGCGGGCCAGCGACTCGACGTCGAGGTACGAGGCGGGGGGATCGATGAAGGCGCCGCCGACGCCGGCGCCGGCGCGGCTGTCGACGGTGGAGACGATCTCTTCGACACCGGCGAGGATCGCCAGGCTGTTGGTGCGATCCTCGAAATCGCTGAGCTGGCTCTGCAGCTCGCGGAAGCTCTGTTCGAACTCCCGGTTCATCTCGCGCAGCTGCTCGTTCTCGCTGCGCAGGTCACCGACCTCTTCGAGAGTCACCGTGGTGGTGAAGGCCCGCCAGGTGACGAACAGGGCGCCGAGCGTGAACAACGCGACCAGCGCGCTCGCGAGCTTGACCTGCCGGTTGCTGATCCGCCACTTCCGGAATCGCGCCCTGGAATGGGGGACGAAGATGATCGTGTGGTGTTTGAGACCCATCCGGTGGAGCCCTCTCGGGGAGGCGACGCGAGCCGCTGGGTCGAAAGGGTGCGCGGTGGCCCGGGCGCACCGACTCGTCCTACGTTGCGACTGCGACGAATAGAGAAAAAGCGATTCTTGGCTCGCCGCGGGGCGAGCTGCCTCGTGGAGGTGCTGGCATTCTGGGTGCTGAGCGCTGCTCTGTCAAGGCGACAGGAATGCCCCGGTGTCCGGGTTCGGGGCGCCGGCTCGTTGACTCTCCGGGCCGCTGCGAGTCGCTGCAAGTCCCTGCGAGTCGACGCCTCGCCGAGCGCCACGCCGGCGCGTCCGCAGTCGATCGTGCTCCTCGGGGCCCCGATCCGGTCACGCGGGAGCCTCGCCGGCGGCGTCTTCGGCAGGCCCCCCCGTCGACAGTGCACGTCGTCGCGAAGCCCGCGCCGCGCTCCTCAGATCGAGCGTGAACAGCGCCAGCGCAGTCCAGATCCAGAGGAACGCGACGAGCCGGCCGCGGTCGAAGGGCTCGGCGAACAGGAGCACCGCGAGCAGGAACTGGCAGGTCGGCGCGAGGTACTGCAGGAAGCCGATCGAGCTCAGCGGCAGGATGCGCGCGGCGCGGGTGAAGAGCAGCAGTGGGCTGACGGTGATCAGGCCCGAGACCGAGAGCAGCAGCCAGCCGCCGACGTCGAGCGCGGCGAGCACGGCGAGGTCGTCGGGCCCGACCAGGGCCAGCCCGGCGACTGCCAGCGGCACCAGGAAGAGCATCTCGAGCGCGGAGCCCTCGAGCGCCCCGGCGGGTGCGGTCTTGCGCACCAGCCCGTAGAGCCCGAACGAGCCGGCCAGCACCAGCGAGATCCAGGGCAGGCCGCCGGTCGTCCAGGCGAAGATGCCGACACCGATCGCGGCGAGGACGATGGCGGTCCACTGCAGCGGGCGCAGCCGCTCGCCGAGCACCAGGGTGCCGAGCGCGACGTTGACCAGCGGGTTGACGAAGTAGCCGAGCGCCGCCTCGACCACGCGGTCGGTGAGTACCGCCCACAGGAAGACGAACCAGTTGGTGCCGATGAGCAGCGCCGCGACGAGGAAGAAGGCGAGCGTGCGACGGTTGAGGTGACGCCGCAGACGGAGGCGCTGGGGCGATCCCCCGGCGTCCTGGCGTCGGCGAAGCCAGAAGAGCAGCAGGGCGAGCATCGCCGCCGCGAAGAGCACCCTGAGGGCCAGCAGCGTGACGGCGGGCAGGTCTCGTACGAGGCGCCAGTAGAGCGGCGCGAACCCCCAGATCAGGTAGGCGGCGATGCCGCAGAGCCAACCCTGGCGCGGCGAAGCCCCGGCGTGGGCCTCGCCTGCACCGTCAGCGCTCAACGCCCGCCCGTGTAGCCGAGGCTCTCGAGCTGCTTGCGGTCTTCTTCCGAGAGCGGACCTTCGTCGGCGTCGTGCTTGGGGAGGCCTCGGTACCAGTTGGCCAGGCGCCTGCGCAGGGGCGGTTTGAGCTCCAGCGGAGGGTTGATGTCGCTCTCGAGCTCGAGCGGATCCCGCCGCAGATCGTAGTAGCGGGTCTGCCGCATGTCGAAGTCGAAGATCGTCTTCACCGAGCGCGTCTGCATCGCGATCTGCAGGGGGTCTGCGTACTCCTCCTTCGCCTTCTCGAACAGCGCGGTGCTCCGGTCTGCGACGGCGAATCGTTGCCTGGCGTCGTCGGGCGTCTGCCAGTGCTGCAGCAGGTCGAGGCCCTCGATCGCCTCGGGCGCTGGGATCCGGAGGGCTCCGAGCACGGTCGGCAGCACGTCGATGATCGAGGCCGGCATGGTGCTGCGGCGCTGCTGCGGCACACCGGGACCGACGATGGCCAGCGGGATGTCGAGGTTCGGCCAGTGCACGTTGCGACCGTGACCCCAGTAGTCGTGCTCGCCGATGCTCTCGCCGTGATCGGCGAAGAAGAGGATCAGCGTGCGATCCAGGTCGATATGCGATTCGAGGCGCCGCAGCAGCTCGCCGATCTTGGCGTCGGTGTAGGCCACTTCGCTGGCGTAGCGCAGCCGCTTGGCGACCTGTGGCGTGCGCCTCTCGCCCGGCTCGACCCGGAAACGGAAGCCGTCGTGCTCGTCGTAGGGAGTGTGCGGCTCGCTGAAGTGGGCCCAGATCAGTAGCGGCCCGGGGCTGGCGGCTGCCTTCTTGGTCCACTTCACCGTGGCGGCGATGACGCTGTCGGCGCGACGCTCGCTGGGGCCGACGCCGTAACGTCGCTTGCTGAAATCCTCGTCCCAGACGTCGAAGCCTCGGGCCAGACCCGACAGATGGTCGCGTAGCGTCCAGTTCGAGATGAACGCCGCCGTGCGGTAGCCGTTCTGCGCCAGGATCTCGGCGAGCAGGGGCACGTCGTCGCGCACCGGCACGCCGTTGCGACGCGCGCCGTGTGTCGGCGGGTGCAGCGAGGAGAAGGCGGAGGCGAAGGCGGGACCGGTCTTGCCGATCGTCGTCAGTGCGTCCTCGAAGAGCAGGCCGCGACGGGCCAGCGCGTCGATGTGCGGCGTGCGCGGCTGCTTCGAGCCGTAGATCGAGAGGTGGTCGGCGCGCAGGGTGTCGACGGTCAGCAGCAGCACGTGAGGGCGCGGCGACTCCGGGCCGGGCGGCGCGGCGGACGACTGCTGGGCTCCAGTCGCGGCGGGGAGGAGCCCCAGCAGCAGCCCGGAGAGGATGCAGGAGGTGGCGAGGCGACGCGTCGGTGACGCGACGCCGGTCGGTGTCGAGCGAGACGTCGGAGGGAACGGCATCGAATCGGTGTCGGTTTCGGTGTCGGTGGATCTCATGACGAGCTGGGGGCGGCGGTGACGCCGATCGACTCCGCCTCTTCGAGGGTGTCGATGTCGCGCGCCAGGGAGAGTGCGTGGAGGATCGGGATCCGCACCCGACGCTCCGGGAAGCGTCGCCGGTGGGATCGCTTCACGAAGAGCTTGCGCAGAGTGCGCTGCAGCTCCTCCCGCGTCAGCGTCTGGTCGCGCAGACGTCGTGTCCCCCGCAGTCCGGCGATGACAGTATCCCAGGTGAGCGTCGGCAGGCGCAGGCGGAAGAGGTGCAGCACGTCGTGAAAGAGGATGTCGGCGAGCATCCGGCGTAGCAGGGCGCTGCGCCTCGTGCCGATCGAGCGGTTGCGGGTCTGGTAGGCGGTGCGCAGCAGCCGGTACATGAAGCGCAGGCGCACCGCGTCGGGGTCGACCACCGCCAGGTGCCCAGGCAGAACGGCGACCGTTCTGCCGCCGTCGTTGAGCAGGTAGCGGGGCTTCCACGAGGAGGCGCCGAGCGCCTTCGAGTCTTCCGGCGCTTCGACGATCGGGAACCAGATGTCGGCGTCAGGCTCGCGGTCGAAGTCCTGCAGGCTCTTCTCGAGGTCGCTGGCCGTGGGCAGGATGTCGCAGGTCGAGAAGGCGATCGGCCCCTCCTCGTGGCGGGCCCGCACCGCCTCGACGGCGGCGCGGATGTTGGTACCGAAGTCGGCGTCGGTGTCGACCAGGGCGGCGCCGGGGACGACGTCGCGGTAGGCGTGTGCCGGGCCTGCGATGAACACTTCGGCGAAGCGGCCGGTGGCCCGCAGGCGGTCGACGATCTCGCGGATCAGGGGGCGGCCGGAGATCTCGAGGTCGACGCCCTTGCAACCGGTGAGCGGCCGGCTGGAGCGGCCGCTGGGAGGCAACCGCGCCGGTGCGCGATCGCTGCCTCCGAGCACCACGAGCGGTAGCGGGGGATGCGGGTTGGCGACGGTCAAGATGAGTGGGGCAGGGCCGCAACGGCCATGCCTGTGGCGTCGCGGGATCGTGGGCGGCGTATTGTACGATGCGCCCCCGGCCGGCGACCGATTCGCGGCAACACGCCGCGTCCGTGTGGCGCTCCGATCCCTGGCGCCGGTCCGAAGGCGAACGCGGCGGCATCAGTCCCGCCGCACCCATCTCCCGGCGGACCGCGGCCGACCGGCCGCGACGACCCGGGATCGCCTGCGACCCCGTCGCCGACGGACAGCTCGCGCCACCGTGTCCGAAGCGCCGAGGCCCTGCGGTTCCGCCGCGCCGCGGTCGCCGCACCTCGCGAGACCGAAGTCCCGATGCCCAGGTCAGTCCCGATTCCCACCCCGATTCCCACCCCGATTCCCACCATCCGACGCATGATGCACGCCGCCAGCCCCACGGGAGCTCCGCGCTGAGCACCGACCGACTCCGATCCGCTCCGAGGCAGGTCGACGCGCGCCTGGTCGACCGCGACGAGGACCTCGCCGCGCTTTGCGAGCAGCTGCGGCACGAACCGGCGATCGGTCTCGACACCGAGTTCGTGCGCACGCGCACCTTCTATCCCCGTCTCGGGCTCGTCCAGGTTTCTTGGGCCGACCGCGTGGTGCTGCTCGACGCGGTGCGGCTGGAGCGCTGGGAGCCGTGGATCGAGCTGATCACGGCTTCCGAGCCGGTCAAGATCCTGCACTCGCCGAGCGAGGATCTCGAGGTCTTCCAGCATCTCGCCGATGTGCTGCCCGATCCCCTCTTCGACACCCAGGTGGCGGCGACGCTGGCGGGTCTGGGCGGCACCATGGGATACCAGAAACTGGTGGCGGAGGTGGTCGGCGTCGACCTACCGAAGGGCGAGCAGCGATCCAACTGGCTGCGTCGTCCTCTGACCGACTCGCAGCGCCTCTACGCGGCTCTCGACGTGGTGTACCTGCTCGAGATCGCCGAGCACGTCGGGCGCAAACTGGTCGACATGGGGCGCTGGTCGTGGCTGGAAGAGGAGATGGACCGTCAGCGCGAGCAGGCGGTCCAGCGCCAGCGTCCCGAGCTGCAGTACGAGCGCCTGGCGCGCCCGTCGATGAAGCTCGAGGAGCTGCGCGTGCTCTGGAGCCTGAATCTCTGGCGCGAGCACCAGGCCCGCCGCCGCGATCTTCCTCGTCGCTTCGTGCTCGGCGACGACGTCCTGCTCGAGATCGCCCGCAAGCGGCCGCGGACCGCGGCGCGCCTGCGTTCGGTCTCGTCGCTGCAGGCGGCCGACCGCAAGCGCTACGGCAGTGCCCTGGTCGAGGCGGTCGAGGAGGGCATCGCGTCGGAGGCCGATCTCGAGCCGCCAGCCAGCGTCTCCGGCCGCCGCAGCTCGACCCATCGTCGGCTGGTCGACCGCGCGCGCGCGGTGCTGGAGGAGTGCGGCGGGCGCCTCGACCTGCCGGTCGACTTCCTGCTCACCCGGCGCGAGATCGACCGCCTGGCCGACTCGGTGCGCGCCGGGCAGCCGTGGCGCGACGAGCTCGGCGGATGGCGCCGTGAGGTGCTCGAGCAGCCTCTCGCGGCAGCCCTCGACGGGTAGCCCTGGCTCGGGCGGGGCGCGCGTTTCGGCTCGGTGGCGCGCGTCTCCGCTCGGCGGGGCCGATGCGTCGAGCCGAGGCGATCAGGTTGCCTGGGCCAGATGGGGCGCCAGGATCTCGACCAGATCGACGGCCGGCCGGTCGTCGCAGTGGATCGACGCCAGGCGTCCCCACAGCGGTCGAGCGTCGAGATCTCCGGGCACCCGCCAGGTCGCTTCGGGGTCGTTGGCGCCGTACCACTGGCGCAGCGCGGAGCCGCTCGGCAGGCGGATGAGGCGGTGCAGGTGCACCGTGCGCAGCGCTCCCGAGGCGATCAGGATGCGTCCGAGCGGTGTTCCCCCGGCGAGGATCTCGGCTCTGGTCTCGCTCGAGCAGGCGCGGAAGTCGAAGCGCATGACGCCGAAGAGCGCCAGCTCGTCGGTGCGCGCCGCATGCAGACGGATGCGCCGCGAGTAGTGAGGCTCGCGGTGGCGACTCTCGACCACAGCGAGGCGCAGGGCGCTCTCCAGTCGGCGCTCCAGTGTCACCGTCATGTGACGGCGGTGCGCCAGCAGTCGCGCCGCCGCCGCGGGCATCTGCTCGCGTCGAATGACTTCGTGCGCCGGCGCCTGGATCCCGAACGGCTCGAGCAGCTCGGCGAACGAGGCGACGTCGCCCGGCTCCGCTCGCCCGGTCGCTGGCGTGGACCCTTCGCTGCTGGCGCCGGGGGCCTCGAGGCTCTGCGGCGACGGTGCGCGAGCTGATTCGTCGTCGGCGTGCACGGGGCCTCGGGGCTGTGGCTGCGGAGCGGTGGCTACGGAGGTCGGTCGGGGAGGACTCGGAGTCTGCTGCCGCTCGCGCCGCTCTCGGGAGGTACGACGAGAGGAGACGGGGAACTCGGTCCGAGGTTGCACCCACCTTGGCGAGCGCGTCGGTGCGAGCGCGCCGGTGTGGCCTGACAGACGCCGCACGGGGCGGAGCTGTTTCCGGCATTGGCTCGGCGGCGCACTCTCCGCTACTCTGCCTCCTGCCATCTCACACCTGAAGGCCTTTCCGATGCCGTCGAATTCCTCGTCGCGGAACGGTGCCCGGTCCGGAGCTGGCGGCGGGGCTCCGTCGCTCGCCTCGCTGGCTCGCGCCGCCTGGCGGGCGCTGCCTCGCATCGCCGACCGCATCCGCCGCACGCCGATCGAGCGCTCGGCCTGGCTCAGCGAGGAGGTCGGCTGCGAGGTCTACTTCAAGCTCGAGAACCACCAGCTGACCGGTTCGTTCAAGCTGCGCGGCGCCACCAACAAGGCGATCCTGATCGGGCTGCAGGGAGGTGGCGAGCGTCTGGTCGGGGCTTCGACCGGCAACCACGGCCTGGCTCTGGCGACAGCCGGCCGGCAGGGCGGCTCGGCGGTCACGATCCACGCTCCGAGCACGGCCGAGCCGCGGAAGCTGGAGGCGATCCGGCGGGCCGGCGCCGAGGTCGTCGTGTCGGGCGACGACTGCGTCGAGGCCGAGGTCGCGGCGCGACGAGCCGCCGACGAGAGCGGCGCGGTCTACGTCTCGCCCTACAACGACCTGGAGGTGGTCGCGGGGCAGGGCACGCTGGCGGTGGAGCTGGTCGAGCAGCTGCCCGAGGTGGGCACCGTCTACCTGGCGCTGGGTGGCGGCGGCCTGTGTGGCGGCGTCGGCGCGGTGCTCGCCGAGCACGCCAGGAGGCGTGGCTCCGAGGTCGAGCTGGTGGCCTGCTCGCCGGCGGCCTCGGCGGTGATGCTGCGCTCGCTGGCTGCTGGCGCGATCCTCGAGCTCGAGTCGGCGCCCACCCTCTCCGACGGCACCGCCGGCGGGGTGGAGAGCGGCGCCGTGACCTTCGAGCTCTGTCGGCGCACCGTCACCCGCGGGATCGAGGTGGAGGAGGACGCGATCGCCGCGGCGTTGCGCGACGTCATCGCCGAGCACCACACTCTGGTCGAGGGTGCCGCGGCGGCGGCCGTCGCGGGACTGCGCGCCGATGTGGCGGCCCGGGGCAGGCCGGCCGGCCCCGCGGTGGTGGTGCTGTGCGGTGGCAACGTCTCGCTCGACGTGCTGCGTCGGGTGCTCTGAGCCCGCCTCGCGAGTCCGCGCTCAGACCTTCGCGCGCCGCGCGCCGACGCTCCCGTCGAGCCACCACCAGCCGAGCGCGGTGAGCGCCGAGGCGGCGGTGAGGAAGAGCAGCCGGACCATCACGCCGGCGTGGGTGATCGAGTGCTCCAGGAAGGTCAGGTACCAGGCCGGGACAGCGATCCAGCAGCACAGCAGCGTCGTCCACCGGGCCGGGTCGCCGCCGCGGAGCAGGCGCCAGACGGCGATCAGTGGCGTCGCGGTCAGAGCCGCAACGGAGACGACGCGCCCGACCGCCTGGCTGCCGAAGCCGAGGCGCCAGAGCTGTGAGTCGAGGCGCTCGAACAGCGCCCTCAGGCTGACGTGCTCGCCGGTGTAGCGGGGGTTGAGCAGCGGGTCCATCGTGGTCCGTGGATCGCCGGTCATGCGGTGGTGGAGCTGGTCGAGGATGGCGGCGAAGGCGCCGTCGAAGACGGCAGCGGCGAGCGCCGCGTGCAGCGCCAGGGAGCCGACGATGCCGACGGCGCAGGCGATCGCGGCCTCGCCGACGAGGCGCCAGCGCAGGCCGGACGGCGTCGCCGGCGGGAGGGGTGAGGCGGCGGCCAGCAGGAGCACCGCCACCAGGCCGATCAACACGGTGCCGAAGAAGAGAGCGAAGTAACCGAGCAGGGCCCCGAAAGCCGCCAGGACCAGCAGCCTCGAGCGCCTCGGCAGGGCCGCCAGGCCGCCCGCCGACAGAGCGCAGCCGAGCATCAGCGCGAGCACCAGGAGGTTCGACGGGGCGGTGGTGAAACTGGCTGCCCGGCGGGTCAGGTCGCCGCAGGTGGCGAAGGCGACGGCGAAGGCGAGGAGCGCCACGTCGAGCGGTCGCGGTCCGGCGCGCAGGGCGCGCGATGCGGCGAGCAGGGCGATCGCTGCGAGCAGCCCCCAGGTCGCTGTGACGGCAGAGCGCTGCAGCCCTACGACTCCCAACCGCGGAGCGAGCGCGCGGAGCGGTACCCGATGGCCGTTCCAGTACTGGTGGTAGGGCACGACCAGGTAGTCAGCGGGGTCGATCGCGCCTCGATAGAGCAGCTGTTCGAGCGCGTCGCAGGGCCGCTGCGGTCCTTCGCCGCGGCGATACACGCGCTGTGCGGAGATCAGCCGTTCGAGCGGCGGGCCATCGGTGGCCAGGGCCATGATCGGGATCAGACAGTCGTTGAACGGCTCTGCGCCGTCGCGCAGCGATCGGGGGTCGGTCGCCGACGCGGCAGGCGCGGCGGCGGATCCCTCCACGGTGAAGGTCGGGGGCAGGGCCTCGCGCAGTGCTGCGGCGAGAGGCTCGGGATCGCGGCCGAGCCACCAGGCATTGCCGGCCAGGAAGGCGACCGTGGCCACCGCCGTCGCGGCGGCCGCCCACCCCGCCGCACTCAGCAACGTTCCCGCGGTCGGCCTCGTCGGAGCGGAGCTCTCCGTCGGGTGGCGGTCGAAGGCCGCCGCAGAATCGACGAAGGCGCGCACGAGGATTGCGACGCCGTCGCGCAGGGTACGCAGCTTGCTGCTCGAGCCCGGTGGGCGGGAGGCGTAGGGCGCGGCGACCTCGCACCACGAGGCACTGGTGGCGAGGGCGAAGACGTCCATCTCGGTTTCGACGGTGAAGCCGCTCGATCGGCAGGGAAAGCGGCGGGCGAAGTCGGCGGAGAGCGCCCGGTAGCCGGTCAACGGGTCGCGCGGGGCGCGGCCGAAGCCGAGGCGCAGCAGCGTCCGGAGCAGCCGGTTGCCGAGCTGGTGGCCCGGGCGGTAGCGGCCGCCGCCGCTGCCCACCCGCCGAGCCAGTACGAGGTCGTGGCCGTCGTGCACCGCGGCCACCAGGCGTGGCGCGGCGGCGGCGTCGTAGGTCGCGTCGCCGTCGACCATGATCACCACCGAGCTGCCCTCGTCGACGAGGCGCCGCAGCGCCGCGCGGAGAACGTTGCCCTTGCCCCGCGGCGTCACCGACGCGACTTCGGCGCCGGCCTGAGCGGCTCGCTGGGCGGTGGCGTCGGCCGAGGTGTTGTCGAAGACCACGATCCGCGCCGCCGGCAGAGCGGCGCGGAAGTCACGCACCACCCCGGCGACCGTGGTCGCCTCGTCGAGGCAGGGGATGACGACCGCGACACCTTCTCCGTCGTCGCCCGGGATCGTCGCGGCGACTGCGCCAGGCGAGGTCAACTCCGGTCGGCGACGCGCAGCAGCTGCTTGCCCCGGTTGGCGCCGGTGAACAGGCGGTTGAGGGTCTGCGGCGCGTTCTCGAAGCCCTCGACGATGTCCTCCTGGAAGGCGATACGGCCTTCGCCGACCCAGCCGGCGAGGGCGGCGATCGCCTCGCCGAAGCGGGGAGCGAAGTCGAGCACCAGGAAGCCCTCCATGCGTGCCCGCTGGATCACCAGCTGCATGATGTTGCGCGGTCCTGGCGGCAGCTCGGTGCCGTAGCCGGAGGAGATCCCGCCGCACATCGCCACCCGCGCCCCGATCGCGAGATGGAGCAGCAGCGTGTCGAGGGTCGGTCCGCCGACGTTGTCGAAGTAGACGTCGACGCGGTCGGGGCAGAGCGCCCGGAGCCGCTCGCCCACGTCCTCGTTCTTGTAGTCGACGGCGGCGTCGAAGTGGGCTTCGTCGGTGAGCCAGGCGCACTTCTCGGGCCCGCCGGCGATGCCGACGACGCGGCACCCCTGGATCTTGGCGATCTGACCCGCGACGGATCCGGTGGCGCCGGCGGCTCCGGAGACCACCACGGTCTCACCGGAACGCGGCTTGCCGACGTCGAGCATGCCGAAGTAGGCGGTGAGGCCGGTGGTGCCGAAGACGCTGAGGGCGTTCGAGGGGGAGACGCCGGGCGGCAACTTGCGCGCCGGGAGCAGGCCGCCGCCGTCGGTGGCGATCCACTCCTGCCATCCGAAACCGCCGACCACGAGATCGCCCTCGGAGAAGCCGGGATGGCGACTGGCGACCACCTCGCCGACGCCGCTGGCGCGCATCACCTCACCGATCTGGACCGGTGGAACGTAGCCGCGGACGTCGTTGAGCCAGCCCCGCTGGGTGGGATCGAACGAGAGCATCAGCAGCCGCACCAGGAACTCGCCGTCGGCCGGCTCGGGGATCGCCGCTTCGCGCAGCTCGAAGGTGTGCTCGTCGACCAACCCCTCGGGTCGCTTGGCCAGCGTCCACTGGCGGTTCGTCGCTTCGCTCATCGGTTCCCTCGCGTGGTCGTACTATGGAGCGGGAGGCGCTGGCGCCACCGTGCGACCGCGGCGCCTCTCCGAGAGGCACTCGGGATGGCGACGAGCCGCCGGCGGCGCCGGGCAGTCTAACCGCAGCGTGCGGCCGCAGCCCGCCGGCGCGGCGCCACCTCCGGGCCAAAGGGTGCGAAGGCGTCTCGAGGCCGGATCGCAGGGCCTCACGGAGAACGGAGCGACATGAGCAGGATCGACCCCGACGAGCTGCAGCGGCTGCGCTCGGAGTACATCGGAGAGCCCTTTCGTCGACACGACCTGCCCGAGGACCCGCTGGTGCTCTTCCGACGCTGGTTCGACGCCGCCGTCGACTCGGGCGCGCCGCAGCCGAACGCGATGGTGCTGGCGACCAGCGATCGGGCGGGGGTGCCGCAGGCGAGGGTGGTGCTGCTCAAGTCCGCCGACCGCGACGGCTTCTCCTTCTTCACCAACTACACCAGCTCGAAAGCCCGGCAGCTCGACGCCTGTGGCATCGCGTGCCTGCTCTTCTTCTGGCACGAGCTGCACCGCCAGGTGCGTATCGAGGGGTTGGTCGAGCGGGTTCCGGAGGAGGAGTCCGACGCCTACTTCGCATCCCGCCCGCGGGGTGCGCAGATCGGCGCCTGGGCATCGCCTCAGAGCCAGCCGCTCGAGAGCCGCGAGGTGCTCGAGCAGCGGGTCGGCGAGATCTCCGCCCGCTTCGCCGACGCAGAGGTCCCACGTCCCGACCACTGGGGCGGCTACCGTCTGCGCCCGCGCAGCTACGAGTTCTGGCAGGGACGCGAGAACCGACTCCACGACCGGTTCCGCTACGCCGCCGAAGAGGTCGGTCACGGCGCACTCTGGCGGCTCGCGCGACTGGCGCCGTGACTCTCGGGTCGCCCCGGTTCTCCTCCGATCGCGCCGGGAATCCCGCTGCTGCCTCCAGCCGGGACTGCTAGGATCTCGTGCTCCCAGCAACGCGAGGAGCCGGTTTCGTCGAGGGCTCGCCGTCCGAGGCCTGCAGTGATCGGTGTCGGCGAACGGAGGGAACGACAATGGGCGCCAGGCAGGAGTTTCGGGACCGCGACCAGCCGACGGCCCGCGGTCGGCAGCCTCACGGCATCGACCGCCGCGTGGTGCTGGCCGGAGCCGGCGTGGTGGCCCTCGGTCAGGCACTGCGCGGGGCGGCAGGAGCGAGGATCCTGCAGGACGACTGGCGACCGAGCCTGTTCTCGCCGCAGCAGGTCGCCGCGGTGCGTCGCCTCGCCGACACGCTGATCCCGCCCACCGACACACCGGGTGCGGCCGATGCGCGAGTGGAGCGCTTCCTCGATCTGGCGCTCTCGCTCGAGCCGGAGGGAACCCGGAAGCGCTTCCTCGACGGCCTCGCCTGGCTCGAAGCCAGGGCGTCGAGGCGCTTCGGCGGTGCGATCGCCTCCCTGCCCGGGGAACAGCTGGTGGCCCTGCTCGAGGAGATCGACGACCGTGATCCGCCGCCTTCCGGCTCGGAGCTGACCGAGGGGACGCGCTTCTTCTCGGATCTCAAGCAGCGCACGGTGTTCGCGTACTACACCTCGCGCGAGGGTTGGGTCGAAGAGCTGGGGCAGCCCGACGGGCCGTACACCACCCGCCACCGAGGCTGCCGGCACGAGGACGACCCCGAACATGCGGCGGATGAGGGCGGCCACGACGCCGGTGGCGGAGCGGTGGGAGAAGGTCGCGCTTGATCTCTCCCTGGCCCTGCTGGCCCAAGGTCTTGGTCGCGGCGTCGGGCCCGAGGGTTCCATCACAGCTGCTAGTCTCCGGCAGGAACAGAGGTTGGGACCCCCGCGGCGCACGCCGTCCGGGTGACCGACCGGTCGTGATCTCGAGATGGAGCGGAGGGACCTCGTGAACACGGCGAGCCGCCGGGAGTCGCCGCATAGGCCCCGCTTCGAAGGGGTTCGCAGACTGCTGCTCGCGGCACTGATGCTCTCGCCCGGCGCCCTGCTCGGCCAGGCCGGCGAGCGGCTCGACATCTCCCAGGTACGCCAGCTGGCCAGTGGCGAGACCGAGGTCCGGGTGTACGCCGACCTCGAGGGCACCGTGGGAGAGGCGGCCGAGCCGACTCTCGGGGTCGAGGACGTCGCCGCGACCCTGGGCCAGGAGGTCGCCCTGGTGCGCGGTGTGCGCCCCTTCACCGACTCGCAGGAGGGGGTCGGCTACGTCTTCCTGGTCGACGTCTCGGCGTCGCTCAACGACGAGCTGTTCGCGCAGATCCGTTCGGCGCTGGACGACTGGGTGTCGCGCCTGCGGCCCCAGGACCGGGCCGCGATCGTCGCCTTCGGGTCGCAGAGCCGGGTGGTCGTCGATTGGACCGACGATCTCGCGCTGCTGCGTGAGGCGCTCGACCGGCTCGAGCCCACCGATCGCGACACCTTGCTCTACCAGGCGATCTTCGACGCGTTGGACCTCGGGGAGCGGCGCGACGAGGGGTTGCCGGGTCGGCGTGTCGTCGTCGTCCTCAGCGACGGTCGCGACGAGGGCAGCGGGCAGGCTCTCGACGACGTGCTCGACGAGCTGCGCCGTCGCCCGCTGCCGATCTACGCGATCGGCTTCAGCCAGCTCCAGGGCGCCCAGCGGGTGACCTATCTCGACGTGTTGCGACGCTTGGCGACGAACTCCGGCGGCGCCTTCTTCGAGGCCGACAGGACCCAGCTGGCGGAAGCCTACGAACGCATCGCCGAGGCGGTGAACAGAGTCTGGGTGATCGATCTCGAGTGTCCGCAGTGCATTCCGGACGGTCGGGCGCTGCGCCTCCAGCTGAGCATCCGCTCGGGCAACCGGGTGCTGTCGAAGGGCACCGACGTCCGACTGCTGCCGCTGGCGGCGCTCTCCGGCCGGCGCACGGCGCCTTCCGCGGAGAGCGGGACCGTCGTCGCCGAATCAGACCTGGCCGACGTCGATGCTCCGTCGGCGCAGCCCGAAGAGGCGGCCGGGCCCGGCGCCGGTGGTGATCCGGTGGCTGGGACGAGCGATCCGGGTGCCAGCGCCGATAGCGAGGCGGAGCCCGCCGCCGAGGGAGTCGGCGGGGCTGGTGCCGACGGTGGACGGGAGCGTCGCTTCGAGGGTCAGCCGCTCCTGCTGATGGGCATCGCCGTCGTCATGGTGGCCCTGATCGTCATCGGCCTGCTGGCGCGTCGTGCGGCTTCGTCGTCGGAGATCACCGCCGAGATGGTGCGCACGGAGCTCAACAAGGCGCTGGGGCGCAAGCCGGCGGAGGAGTCGGTCGACGAAGAGACCGGCGGCGTGAGCTCCGCGGATACCAGCTCCAGTGGCAGGTCCGGGAGCGCGATGTCGGGAGCCGCGGCGGCGGCAGCGGCGGCCCGAGAGGCGGTGCGCGCCGAGGAGGAGGCCGAGAGAGTCAGGCAGCGCGAGCAGCTGGTCGAGCGCGCTCTGCGCGAGGGGGGAGCGAGCCCTCAACGCAAGCAGGGTGCCGGGCAGGCGCTCTTCGTGCCGCGCACGGTGCGTCTGGTGACGGTGCGCGGCATCCAGAAGGGCAAGCAGTACCGTGCCATCGTGCGCGAGTCTCTCAGCGTCGGTGCACGCTCGAGCAACGACGTCGTGCTGGTCGACGAGCCGGGCGCGCCGCCCGAGCTGCTGCGCATCGTGCAGGACGAGTACCGCCTGCAGCTGCAGGCTGGCGACAAGCAGACGGTGCTGTGCAACGGCCTGCCGCCAGAGGCTGGCGACGAGCTGCGTAGCGGCGACCTGATCGGTACCCGCGATCTGATCTTCCGCATCGTGCTCGACGACTGAGGCCCGGCGCCGGGCAAGCCGCCGCCCGGGCTGGCCGTGGCCGGCAGGCGACGCGAGCGCGTCAGGGCGTCGTCGGGGCCTGCGCCGCCTTGCTCAGGGCCACCAGGTGGCCGCGGGTGCGGTAGAGCAGCAGGTCGCCGGCGATGGCCGGAGTCGCCATCACCACCTCGCCGAGCTCGTTGAGCGCCAGCTGCCGGAACTCGCGGCCCGGCGCGACGACGTAGACCTCGCCGTCCTCGCTGGTGAAGTAGATCGCTTCCCGGGTCGCCACCGGCGAGGCGGTGAAGCCGCTGCGACCGCTGCCGAGGCGCGTCTTGTAGAGCTCCTCGCCGCTGGTGAGGTCGTAGGCCGTGAGTAGGCCGTTGTCCATGCAGAAGTAGCCGATGTCGCCGACCACGATCGGCGTCTGCATGTAGTTGCCGGCCCGTTCGTGCTCCCAGGCCAGTGCGCCGCTTTCGCGCACCTCGCCCGTCGCGTCCTGCCTCACCGCGTAGATCGGGCGCTCCTGGCCGTGGGCGCTGGTGATCAGGATCAGGTCCTTCCACACCACCGGCGTCGGCGTCGGGATGTCGCCGCCGCCGCTCATCCGCCACAGCTCGGCACCGGTGGTCGGATCGTAGCCGCCGATGTGCTTCCAGCCGTTGACCACGATCTGCTCGCCTTCTCCACGCGGCACCAGGGTGGGCGTGCTCCAGGTCGGCACCTCCTCGCGGCCGGTGCGCCAGACCTCACGGCCGTCCTCGAGCGAGAAGGCGGCGAGGAACGAGGGCCCCTGGACGTCGGCCTGCACGATCACCTTGCCGTCGTGGAGGATCGGCGACGAGGCGAAACCCCACTGCGCGGTGGGCGCCAGGAAGAAACCCGAATCGAGGGTCCCGAGGTCCTTCGACCACAGCTTCTCGCCGCTGGTGTCGAAGGCGTGCAGCCCCTCGGAGCCGAGCATCACCACGATCGTCTCCCCGTCGGTCGCCGGGGTCGAGTTGGCGTGCGTCGCCTTGGTGTGGCGCTTGATCTTCGGCACTCCTCGGTGCACCACGCGCTTCCAGACCTCTCGCCCCTCGAGATCGAAGGCGGAGAGCGTCCACGTCACCACGCCTTCGTCGGCGGCCGGCTTGATGTCGCCGTACAGGCCGACCTTCAGCTCCGCCTCGTTCTCCGCCTCGGCGGATGTCAGGTAGATGCGGTCACCCCATACGATCGGGCTGGAGTGCGCCAGTCCGGCCACCGGGGTCTTCCACGCCACGCCTTCACCGGTGCCCACGTTCCAGGCGATCGGTAGCTTCGCGTCGGCAACCACCCCCGAGGCACGGACACCGCGGAACGTCGGCCAGAGCGCCGCGTCGGAGGTCTCGCCGGGGTTGGTGCCGGCGGTGCCCGGGTGCGTCACCAGGACGGCTGCGATCGCCAGCAGCAGCGATCGGGTGAGGGGGTGTCTTCGGCTCAGGGGCTTCGGGTGGTTCATGACGTCTCCGGCGGGAATCGCGGCGCGACCTGGAACCGGCCGGCCTCACTTCGGGGATGCTCACCGTGCAGCGGCGCTCTGTCAACGCATTCGGCGTCGCGTCCGGTCGCCGGAGCAGGCGACGGGTGCCGGTGGCTGAGCGATCGGAACTGTTGCAGAAGCGGCAGTTCCGCCGACGGACCCTGGCTGGGCCTCTGATACTGTGCCGCTTTCTCCGACCCGGTCGGCTGCAGCGCGGTCGAGCGCCGATCTTCTCCGGCGTCAGGGCCCAAATCAGCATGAGTGAAGAGAACTCCCCCGTCGAGGACGGCTCGGTGGTCGTCGCCACCGACGACGACCAGATCCGGCTCTGCTACCCGGTGATGGCGCAACTGCGTCCGGCGTTCAACGAGCACGAGTTCGTGGAGTTGGTGACGATGATGCAGCGGGAGCAGGGATACTCCCTGGTCTACGTGCTGGTGAACGGCAGGGCGGGAGCGGCGGCTGGGTTTCGTACCGGGATCTCGTTGGCCTGGGGCCGCTACCTCTATGTCGACGACCTGGTCACCGATTCGGGCATGCGCTCGCTGGGCCTGGGGCAGAGACTGATCAACTGGCTCTTCGACGAGACGACGCGGCGTGGCTGCGAGGCGATCCATCTCGACTCCGGCGTGCATCGTTTCGACGCCCACCGTTTCTACATGCGCAACGGGCTGGAGATCCGCAGCCACCACTTCTCGCGCATCGTCGGCTGAAGCCGGAGGCCGGCACTGCCGCCTGGCCGGCGCTGCGGCGGCGGTGGCGTCAGCGGTGGGTGCGCCGTCGGCGCGCCCGGGTGCTTTCGATCCAGGCGGCGACCATCGCCGCGGCTCGCTCTGCGGCGAGCTCGCCTTCGAGACCCCGTCGTGCAAGGCGCTCGCGCATGCGTTGCTCGACGTGGAAGAGGGAGATCGCGGCGCTCACCGAGACGTTGAAGCTCTCGGTGAAGCCGGCCATCGGCACGGTGAAGCGCAGATCTGCGCCGCTTCGTGCCGCTTCGCTGAGGCCGTGCTTCTCGCTGCCCAGAACGATCGCCAGCGGTCGGTCGCAGGGCAGGTGCCCGAGCTCGACGCAGCCCTCGCCGACGTCGGCACAGGCCAGCAGGAAGCCGGCGTCGCGGAGCTTCGCCCGGCACTCGACGAAGCTGCCGTGGCGACGGACCGGCAGCCAGCGGTCGGCGCCGTGGGTGACGCCGGCCTTGCTGCGGTAGCGGCTCAGCGCCTCGACCACGTGCGCCTCACACAGCCCGAGGGCCTCGGCGGTGCGCACGATGGCCGAGAAGTTGTGTGCGCTCCACAGGTTGTCGAGCACCACGGTGAGCGAGCTGAGCCGCCGCGCCGCGACGGCGATCATCCGCTCGACGCGGTCGTCGCGGATCTCCGCGGCCCAGGGGTGCGCCCGAACGAGCTCCCAGATCTGCTCTCGCCGCCGCCGGGCCGGCGCCGTCAGGGCCTCTGGGCGGTCGGCCGCGGGCGCCCGTTGGCTCAGGGCTCCGGCTCTTCCATGGCACCCGGGATGCTGCCCTTGGCCATCTCCTGATCGACGATCAGGAGGCCGAGAGAGCTGTCCCCGGCCAACCGCAGCCTGCCGAGCAACGCGCGCACGGCATTCTCCTCCTCGACCTGCTCGGCGACGAACCAGTCGAGCATCAGGGAGGCCGCTCGGTCGCCCGTACGCGTCGCCTTCTCCTGCAGGCGGTCGATCGAGCGGGTGACGCGCTGCTCGCTCTGCATCACCGACTGCACCGCCTCGACCGTCGAGGGCCAGGAGGTCGGTGGGCTCTCGATCGCCGGCAATGTGACTTCGAGGTCGCGCTCGAGGAGATGGTCGATGATGCGCTGAGCGTGCCCCAGCTCGTCCTGGGACTGCTGCTTCATCCACGAGGCGAATCCGGGTAGATCGTTGAGCTCGAACCAGATCGACAGCGCCAGGTAGTGGTGGGCGGCGGCGAACTCGAGGGTCAGGTGCTCGTTGAGAGCGCGGTGCAGGTCTTCGTTCAAGGCATCTTCCTCCGTATCTCCGCCCTGTGGCGGTCCTCGCCCCTGCGCGGCGACCCGGCTGTCCGATCGCGGACGCGACCGAATCAGAGGGGGCGACTGTTCTCTTCGACGATGCGCCAGGCACCCCTATCTTCGCGCAGAGTCAGGGTCTTGCGCACCCGATCGGCGTAACCGGGGGCTTCGTACTCCTGCACGAAGGTGGCGACGGCGGTGGCGCTCTCCGGATCGATCGAGACCTCGAGCTGCTCGACCGTCACGCGCACGAACGAGGGAGAGGTGATGCGCTCGCGCCGCTGTGTCTCCCAGGCCTCCCGGCTGCTCCCTCCTCCCGGGTCGAAGCGCTCGGCGTAGGAGGCGAGGTAGCCGTCGACGTCCTGTGAGCTCCAGGCCGCCGCCCAGCGGCGCACCGCCAGGCGCACCGCCCGCCGCTCGTCGTCGTCGCCAGGGGGCTGGTCGCGATCGACGGTGGCGCCCGCCGGATCCGGATCCGGCCCGGGCGCCGTCTGCGGCGCGGATCCGGTCGCCTCGGGACCCGCTGCGGCCGCCGCCGGGGATTCGGCCACGGCGGCGTCGTCTCCCGTCGCGACACGGTTCGGCTCGGCCTGGGTGGCGTCCGGCGGCGGTGTCGCGGCGGACCGCTGCGTCGTGTCGGTGCGCCACGGCTGGAAGAAGGCGAGCAGGATCGTGGCGAGGAGTCCGACGACGGCCAGGGCCAGGGCGAGCCGCCGCCCCCGGCCGCCGCGGGTTCCGTCCGCGACGCCGCTGCCGGACTCCGGCAGGGAGGGCTCGGTGTCTCGCATCGCGGCCGAGACCTTGTAACGCGCCAGCTCGGTGGTCAGGGTGCTGCGGTCCGGCACGCTCCTCGGAATGCGTCGATCGGCGTGGCTCTCGTTCCATTCGCGCAGGCGCTGCCGCCCGTCGCCTCGGATCTCGAGGAAGGCGCATCCCATCCCCGCCGGACGGCTGCGTCCAGCCGCCAGCTGGCGACGCCACTCGATCTGCATCGTCCCTTCGAGCGCTCCGAGGCCGGGCTCCTTCGGGTCGACCTGGAAGCGGACGCGCGTGCCGGCGGGGTAGGTCGTGGCGCAGGCCACGAACAGTCCCTTCAGGGAGATGTCGTGCAGCGAGCCCTCGATCGCCGGATAGCCCTCGCGCAGCAGTCGTACCGCCGCGTCGAGCCGGTAGCGCTGGGATTCGAACGGGATCTCGTTCATGGCTTTCTCGTGCGGTGCTCGATTCGGGAGTCGCGTCGTCCGCCGGGGTTCAGGGGCGGCATCGCCTTCGGCTTCACTCCTCTTTCAGGATCTCCGCCGGATCGAGGCGGCTGGCGCGCACCAGGGGACCGACGCTGGCGATCACCGAGCAGAGCAGGACGACCACGGCCGACGCGGCGATCAGATCCGGTCTGGTGGAGACCAGGGTCCGAAGTGGACCGGACAGAAGACGTCCGGAGAAGTACGCAAACACGATGCCGAGGGCGATTCCAGCCAGCACCGTGCGGGCCTCCGAAGCCAGCAGCAGCCGCGCCACCCGGGACGACGAGGCGCCGAGAGCGCGATGGATCGACAGCGCGCGGGCCTGGCGGTGCAGTTGCAGACGCAGCGAGCTGAGCAGCCCGAAGGCGGCCACCAGCAGAGCGACACAGGTGAAGGTCGCGGTGAGCAGGGCGATGAAGCGCTCGTGCGACGAGGTGCGCACGAAGCGACTGGCCAGCGTCTCGGAGGGATAGAGCAACGCCGACGGCAGCGCCTGGGCGATGCCGGAGGCGGGCTCGCGGATCCCTCGCGTCGGATCGTCGAGCACGAAGAGCGAGGTCTCGGGCGCCTGGCGCAAGGCGACGTACAGGTCGTCGTCGGAGAGCCCCGTGTTTCCCGGCCCCCTGGACTTGACGTCCGCGGCGACCCCGATGACCGAGAGACGGTCGTGACCGCCGATCGGTGGCTCGACGACGATCTCGGCCGAGAGCGGCGAGCGTTCTCCGGACAGGCGCCTGGCGGCGCTCGCGCTGAGCACCGCGACCGGCGTGGTTTCCGCCTGGTCACGCGAGTCGAAACCGCGGCCCTCGACCAGCTCGATGTCGAGCAGCGTGAAGTAGGCGTCGCTGACTGCGGTGCGGAACAGCTGCACCGATCGTTCCGCCGAGTCGCCGGGACGCCGCGCGACGACGCTCAGGGTCGCCTCGGGGGCGAGGTGAGGACCTGCCAGGGCCCGCGAGCCGGGCGGCGTCGAGCCTCCCTCCAACAGCCGGGCGTAGGCGACTTCCGGCGCCGTCTCCTCGAGCACCACCCTGGTCGCGATCACCCGCAGATCGAGCCCTGGATCGACGGCGAGGATCTGCCGCACCGCGCCGAAGGCGCTCAGGGCGCTGGCGACGATGACCAGGCTGGTGGCGAGCTGGGCGACGTTGAGCGCGCTGCGCACCGGTCGGCGCAGACCGCCCACCGCAGAGCCACGCACGATCGAGCTCGCCGGCACTGCGCAGGCGGCGCGCCAGGTCAACATCCAGAGCAGCAGGAAGACGACCAAGGCGCTGGCGACGACCAGCGCCAGCTGGAGGGCCTGAGGCTGGTCGAGCACGCTGGAGGCGGCCGCGAGCTCGGCGCGCCGCATCAGCCAGGGACCCACATACCGGGTGGCGAGCACCGCGATCGCCACCGCCCCGAGGGTCGGCGGCGCCACCAGGCGAACCGTGAGGCGCAGCATCGTCAGCCGATCCGCACCGAGCGCGCGCCGGATGGCGAGAGCCGGAGCCAGGCCCCTCACCGTCGAGACGAGCAGCAGCGCGGCGTTGGCGACGCACATCGCGAGGACCAGGGTCGCCGCGGCGGCGAGCAGGCGCAGCGCCTGCGGCGCGCTGTCGCCGAGCAGGAAGCTCTCGAGGGGATAGGCGTCGAGCTGCAGGCCCTCGTTCGCCTGCGGATCGATCTCGCGCAGGCGCTCACCCAGCGAGCCCAGCTCACCGGCCAGCGCCGGCCCGGCATCCGAACGCAACAGGCCGATCAGCCAGGTTGTGGAGCGGTTGTCGAGGTGGTCGCCCTGCTCGATCGCCTCGATGGCCGAGAGCGGCATCGCCAGGTCGATGCCGCCACTCAGGGTGCCGGCGAAGCTCCCCGGCGCCAGGCCGACGATGGTCACCGATCGGTGCTGGACCTCGAGCCGCTGTCCGACGAGATCGGGAGGCTCGCCGAGGCGGCGCCACAGAGACCGAGTGGCGAGGGCAACCAGCTCGCTGCCGCGCTGGTCGTCCAGTGCCTGCAGCGCGCGACCGGATTCGGGTTCGACGCCGAGGAAGCCGGTCAGCGCCGGATCCTGGTACTCGACGGTCAACGACAGCAGGCGGCCGGCGTAGCGGCCGGGATACTCACGGCCGGCCGAGGCGATACCGAGTGGCGTGGCGGTGGCGCTGGCGGCGTCGCGCAGGTTCGCCAGCGACAGGAAGGACATCGGGATGCCGCGGTCCGGATAGCTCGCGAGCACCAGGTGCAGGTCGGCCGCGTCGGCGAACTCGAGATGCCCGGTCCTGGCGCGATGATCGACGCCGACGGAGAAGGCAAAACTCGACAGACCGAGCGCGAGAGAGACGCACACCGGCAGCCAGCCCGCCGGCCGCGTCAGCGCTGCGCGCCACGTTGGACCCATGCCGCGAAGCTATCGAAGCGGCGCCTCGGCCGGCAAACCGGCGCTTCTTGGTATCCGCGCCAGCGGCGAGAAGCCGGGCCCCGCGATGGCCGCGACGCCTGCAAGGGCATTGCTCGGGATCGCTTCGTCCACCACCGGCCGCCTCGGCCTCGGAGACGAAGACGGGCCGGTCACTCCATACTGTCTAGGACCGGGAGCCCTCGACCACCCTCAACGTCTCGCGGAGCAGCTCCAGAGAAAGGCGGTTGCGCAGGGTCGCCTCGCGGAACACCAGCATCGCCGCCACGGCTTCGTTCTCGAGTCCGGCGAGCTGGAGGATCGGAAGCGTCTGCTCGGCGACCCGGCGGGCGTCGCCCGAGCGCCGGTGGCGCATGTAGAAGATCGCCAGCTCGAGGCTCGTCATGGCCGCCTCGGGCGCCATGTCGGCCGAGAAGAACCCGTTGCGCGCCTCGAGGTAGGCGCGCTCGGCGGCGGCGTACTGGCCGAGGCTCTCGCAGAGCTTCGCTTCGACTCCACGCAGCCGGAGGCGGTTCAGTCGGTTGCCGTCGCGGTCGTACAGCGGCAGCACGCGGCGCAACTCGTCCAACGCCTCGTGCACTCTGCCGAGCTCCTGCAGCAGCAGGACGCGGTTGTGGTGCACGCCGAGGACGAGGTGGGGATCGAGCTCCGGATCGAGCTTCTCGATCGATCGGTCGAGCAGATCCATCGCCTCGGCCTGCTCGTCCTGGTCCATCCTCATCGCGGCGAGCACCAGGAGCGTCTCGCCGACGGAGTGCTGGTCGCCGCACCGCTCGAAGAGGTTGATTGCCCGGTCGGCGTGCGCGAGCGCCTCGTCGAAGCGTCGCTGGCGGAAGGCCGCGGCGATCCGCAGCTTGAGCGAGTTGGCCAGCTCGAGGGGATCCTCGCTGCCCAAGGCCAGGAGGCGGTCTGCCTCATGGAAGTGTCTCGCGCTGGCGCTGAAGTCGCGCAGGATGCCGCGTCCGTTGCCGAGGTGCGAGTGGGCGCGGGCCGCGAAGTCGTTGAGCAGCGCCTCGTCGACGCGGCCGACGGCGCGAAGGTGGCAGACCAGCTCGAGCGCCAGCTCGTTGAGCGCGACCAGCTCGTGCACGTCCTCGAAGCGGAGCTCGTAGGCGCGCCCGATCAGACCGTCGACGACCCGCAGGTCGTGACACTGGCGGGCGTTCAAGGCGAAGAGGCGACGCTGGCCGGCGGGCAACTCGAGGAGAGAGTCGACGACGACGGCGGCGCTGTGCGCGCGGGCCTCGGCCTCGTTCGCCAAGGCAATCGTCGAGGTCGATCCTGCTCCGGGGTCGGACGCCTCGGGAACCGGGTCGACGTAGCGATCGGACTGCTTCCACAGGATCGCCGAGTGCTCCTGGCATTCGGGACATGCCGACAGCAGGTGCGAGACGATCGGCGCCGCCTGCTCGCTGCTCATGCGGCCGGCGAAGAAGTCGCACAGCGACTCGTAGCTGGGGTGGGCCTCCCTCACGATCGGCGCCCCAGGATGCGCTGAGAGAGGGCGGCGACGCAGCGCGAGGCGACCTTGCGCACGCTCTCGACTTTGTAGCCGAGCTGGGCGCCGATCTCGCGGGCTTCGAGTCCGAGCCGGTAGCGCAGAGTCAGCACCTGCTGACAGCGCTCAGGGGTGTGCGCGATGGCCTGGGCGAGCTCGCGAGAGAGCTGTTCGTCGTCCTGGGTCGAGTCTTCGCTCAGACTGTCGAGGAGGACGGCGTCCAGCTGGCGGTCGAAACGGCGGCGCTGGCGGCGAAGGTGCTGCAGGCACTTGCGGCGCGCGACGCACGACAGCCAGGCCTCGGCGTTGTGGATGGTCGAGCGTTTCTCAAGAAACAGCAGCGCGGTCTGCTGAACGATGTCGTCGCCATCGGGACCCGGCACCAGGTAAGAGACCTGACGCTGGAGCACAGGGAGCAGGCGCTCGATCTCGAGGGCGAGATCGGCGCGGGACCTGGTCTGGTGCTGCCGCGATTCCATTGATGCGTCCTGGACGCACCAATTCTACGGGGAGGCGACGGTTTTGTCGACAGCTCTCCCCAGGGGCGCTCCGAGCGGCGCCGAAAGTTCGGACGGGCCTTGGGCTCGGCGGACTGTGCGGAGGTCGCCCGAGGCCTCCGGCCGCTCCGGACTAGCCCGTTCCGACGATCTTGAAGGTGGCCGCGAGCACGCTCGAAGAGGCCGCGGCGGCGAGCAGCAGGGAGGTGAACAGGACGCGGACGGTCTGGCGGGTGGACTTCATCAGTCTCTCCTCGGTTGGGGTTCCGGGCGAAGGGCAGGACAGCAGACGAGATCCCGGACTAAACCCGGGAAGACGAACAAGAGGATCGGAGAGGAGGTTCTCGCCGATCTGTACTCTTAGTGTTCCCAGGCCGGGAAACCGGGACAAGATTCTCGAAAAAAGTTCACGGCCGGCGCCGAAGCCGCGTCGTGGGCGGGACGGGCGGTGGCGCGCTCCCGGCGTCCGGCTGGGACAGACCTGCACCGGCCGGGTCGAACGGCGACGACCCGTCGGCGCGGCATGTCGCGTCGTTGGCGGAGACGCGAGGTCCTCGCGGTGGTCGGCGGCGACCGGCGCCTCGGTGCCCCGGCAAAGGGAGCAGAGGACTTCGAGCTCGAGGAGATCGAGAGCCGCTGGCGGGGACTGCTAGAACTCGGTGCGCTCCAGGGCCTGGATGCCCAGCCGCAGCGGCAGCAGCGTCGTGGCGACGGTGAGGAGCACCAGTGCCGCGAGCACTGCCAGCGTCCAGCCGTCGCGTGTCGACGGCGGTACGTCGGCCACCGAGCGCCAGTTGACCAGGAAGGCCTGGCCGGCGGTGACGACAAGGATGAAGGCGAGGCTGAGGATGAAGTTCAACGTGCCGCCGAGGCCCGAGATGATCCGGGCCGGATTGTCCTCGCTGAACGAGGGGTAGAGGCTCCCCAGTCCGACCGCCAGCCCAGAGAGCGCTGCGGTCGCCGCGACCACACCGAAGACGGTGATCGCCGCCTCGAAGGGACCGAGCTGCAGTCGGCGGGCCGAGATCAGGGCCAGCGACAGGGTGATCGCCAGCGTGGCGCCGACGCTGAGGCGGAACTTCTGCATCACCAGCCGCCGACGAGCCACCGGAGCCAGGCCGAGGATCCAGAACCGCCGACCCTCGAGGCTGATCAGAGGGAAGACGAAGCGCGTCGTGAGGGTGGCCAGGATCAGCATCGTCGCCGCCATGTTGAGGATCGCCACCCACGAGCGCATGGTCGGCAGGGCGCTGGATCGCATGTTCGCCAGATAGACGGCGAGCAGACCGAAGAAGATCAGGAACTGCGACCACTGCGCCGGATCGCGCCAGAAGAGACGCAGGTCCTTGAGCGCGAGACTGCGCTCGGGCTCCGGAAGTGGGCGGAGCAGGCGCTCGAGCCATCCGGCGCCGACTCCGTGGGTGCGACGCTGGCGCTGCTCATCGGCGGCGAGCAGCCGGGTCCAGCCGATGTAGAAGCAGCGCCGAGCGACCCAGGCAGCCACGCAGACCAGGCTGGCGGCCCACGAGAAGAGGAGAAGCCAGTAGAAGAGCGCATCGCCGAGATCGCCGACCGCCGAATGCAGCAGGCCCTGAGAGAACCAGTGGCTGGGCAGGAACGGCGACTGGCTGCGCCCCATCGCCGCGAACACCGCCTCGAAGGTCTCGGCCCGTGACAGCTCCGGGCCCCGGCCGCCGCTCCGGGCGAGCAGCAGGCTGACGGCGGCGACGCCGGCGGCGAACAACCAGGCGGGACGCCAGCGGCGACCGGCGACCAGGCGCACGAGCAGCATCGCGACGATCGCTCCGAGCGCCGCAGGCACCACCACGAAGGGCAGGAAGAAGAGGGCCGCGGCGAGGAAGAAGAGTGGCGACAGGCCGCGCTCGAGACCGTAGGCGAGGAGGATCGGTGCGCCGAGGAAGGCGACTCCCCAGCTGCTGAAGGTCACGCACTCGACGAAGCGTCCGAGGAAGAAGTCGGTGGTCGGGATCGGCGCCTGGACGAGGGTGGCGACCTCACGCGCCCGGTAGAGGGTCGCGAAGCAGACCAGGACGTTCGAGACCACGAGCAGGAAGAAGAGGGTCAACGACAGGATCGACAGCATGCGGTTCAGCAGCACGTCGGTGAAGTCGATACCGGCGGTGAATCCGAACAGCTCGCCGCTGAACTCGCGGAAGGTCGCCAGCAGCATCCACGTGATGCCGAAGCTGCCGCCGGCGAGGGCGACAGTCGACAGGGCGATGAAACCCACCTTGAGGCGCGATTCGCGACGCACCGAGGAGACCCAGTGACGCGACATCCGCGCCTTGGCCCACAGCATCGTGCTCAGGGGGTGGAGGGTGCGGTGCATCCGGGTTCGCGACTCTTCGGCTTCGAGCTGACCGGCGGGTGGCCGGCGCACGCAGTCAGGCCGGAGCCGCCTCCTCCTCTTCCTCCTCGGTGAGCTCGAGGAAGACGTCCTCGAGTGTGCCCGGTCGGCGCGCGAGCCGCTTGATGTCGTCGACCGAACCGAGGCGCAGGAGGCGTCCCGAGCGGATGATCCCGATGCGGTCGGCGATCTCCTCCGCGATCGAGAGCGTGTGGGTCGACATGAACACCGTCAGGCCCTCCTCGTCGGCCTGTCGGCGCAGGAAACGCTTCACCCGGTGAATGTTCTTGGGATCGAGACCGACCCACGGCTCGTCGACCACCACGACCTCCGGCTCGTGCAGGAAGCAGGCGGCGAAGGAGAGCTTCTGGCGCATCCCGTGGCTGTAGTTCTCGATCAGCTGGTCGGCGACCCGATCGACCTCGAAGAGCTCGAGGTAGTGGCCGGCGAGCTCCCGGGCCCGGGCCTCCTCCATGCGGTAGAGACCGGCGACGAAGCGGAGGAACTCACGCCCGGTGAGCTTGTCGTAGAGGAACGGGGTGTCCGGCACGTAGCCCAGCCGCCGCCTCGCCTCGAGTGGCTCCAGCTGGGCGTCGAAACCGGCGATGCGGACGCTGCCAGCGGTCGGACGGACCAGGCCGGTCATCATCTTGATGGTGGTCGTCTTCCCGGCTCCGTTCGGTCCGAGGAAGCAGAAGAACTCGCCGCGCCCGATCTCGAGATCGAGTCCGTCGACGGCGAGCTTGTCGCCGAAGCGCTTGCTCAGGGCGGTGAGCTCGATGCTCGGCTCGCGTGCAGCGCCCGGAGCAGCGTCGGCGGTGTCGGTCGAGCCACTCGGGCGGCCCGTGTGATCCCTCTTCATTCGATCTCCAGGACCTCGATCTGCAGACGGCCGAGGAAGGCGAGCAGCTGCGGCCAACGCTCGATGCCGCCCTCGAGCAGCTTGATGTGGGTGGCGTCGGCCCGCTGCTGGCCGAGGGTGGGGTCGTAGCGCCGCCACGCGTCGCCGAGCCAGACCTCGGGCCAGGCGTGGTAGTAGAAGCCGGCCAGCTCCTCGCTCCACACGAGGCCGATGGCGATGCGTGTCGGCAGGCCGGCGGCGCGGGCGAGCGCGGTGTAGAGGATGGTGTGCTCGTTGCAGTCGCCGCGCAGCGTGCCGAGGACCTCGAGCGCGGAAGGCACTCCGAGCACCGGCTGCTTGTCGATCCGCGTCCACACCCACTCGTAGATGGCGAGGGCCCGCTCGGCGTCGGTGGCGTCCTCGGGGAGCGCCGACAGCACCTCGCGCGAAGCCGCCACGATACGCGGGTGGTCGCTCTGCACGAACGGGTCGGCCGCCAGGTGGGACGGCTCCGGGGGTGCGTGGTCGCCGTCGCCCGATGCCGAGAAGCGCCAGACCGTCCCGGCGCCGGTTGCCCCGGTGTCGGCCGACCCCTCGACGCTCGGCCCCGTTGCCGGCGGCTCGGGTGTGGCTTCGGAGACCGTTTGCTGGAAGGCGTCGCGCGGCGGCTGCACGGTGACGTCGAAGGCGCCCGCGACGTCTGCCTCGGCTCCGTCTCGCGCCGACTCGGCGCCGTCGTCGGAAAGCTCACGTCCCCACTGCGAGGGATCGCTTTCGATCCGCAGACGCGCCACCAGCCGCACCAGGCCGCGCTGCACCTGCGGCCCGCTCGGCGCTGGCACCACCGCGGTCCGGCGCAGCAGATCGGTGCCCTGCAGGGCCGCGCCGCGCGAGGGAGCACCGCCGACCGGACCCTCGGGACCCTGCTCGAGCGCCAGGGTCAGGCCGAGCGGCGTCGTGGCGCGGACGATCTCGCCGCGCTCATCGACCCAGGCTTCGCTGGTGAAGCCGCTGGTCTCGACCCGGTAGACCCTCACCGGCCGTGGGCCGGAGCCGAGATCCATCTGCTGTCGGCGAATGGCGCGCACCCGCGCCCGGCCGGGTCCGAGGGTGATCGGATCGAAGGTCGGCACCACGGCGCTCTGGCCCACCTCGAGCACCGGGAAGCTCAACGCCGTGCCGAGGCTGGGCTGCAGGAGGGCGTCCGGCGGTAGGGGGATCTCGAGCGGGAACTCCTCGCCGGCACTGTGCACGACCGCCTGCAGGCGGCCCTCCTCGACCTCGCCGACGAGCCGGAACTCGCTGCCCGCCGAGCGCACGGCGAAGTCGAAGTCCCGGCCGCCGCCGCGCCACGCGCCCCAGCTGGTGCCTTCGAGCGACAGGCGGGTGGCGCGCCCGAAGAGCTGGAGGTCGAGGCCCAGATCCACCTCGAGCAGGGTTCCCTCGCTGCGCTCCCGTATCTCCGGCAGCTGGCGCAGGGTCACGTGGCCGACGCGGTTGCCGTCTTCGGGCTCGCCGACGTAGATGCCGAGGTGCGATTCGCGCGGCTCGTCGAGGCGAAGATTCTCGTCGACCACCAGCTGACCCTGCGAGCTGCCGAGCTCGCGGTGCAGCAGCCATGCGGTCATCAGGGCGCAGAGAGAGAAGGCGGCGACGGAGAGGATCCAGCGCGCGGTGGTCCGCCCGCCGACCTTCGGCGCGGGGCGCGGCGGCGGACCAGTCGTGGATGGCTGGAGGTCGCTCATGGTTCTCGGGAGAGAACGGACGGCAGCGGGAGGGCGTCCAAAGCCGGCCGGGCGAAGCCACCGCCGTTACCCCGTGGTCCGCGCTCGGAGGGGCGCTCGTTCAGTCGCCGTCCTCCCCGTCGGGCGGTTTCTCGATCCACTCCGGCTCGTCGCCGAGCCCCAGCCCTTCGGCGAGGCGGTTGTAGTACGCGAAGAGTGCCACGACCTGAACCGCGTCGTGGATCGCGACGTCGTCGAAGCCCACCTGGCGCAGGCGTTCGACGTCCTCGGCGCCCACCGCGGCCGGCCGCAGCGTCAGCTCGATGGCGAAGTCGTAGAGGGCGCGATCCGCTTCCCCCAGGCGCTCCCTCGCACCACCGGCGGCGACGAGATCGGCGAGCTCCGGATCGACGGCACTCTCCTCGCTGCCGCCCGACCGCGGCCCCTCGTTCCGTCTCGCGATCTCGGCCCGGAGATCGTCGGCGTGCGCGCGGGTTCAGTAGTGGCAGTCGTTGGCCTGCGACACGGCGGTAGCCAGCATCTCGCGCTGCAGGCGCGTCAGCGGGCTGTCGGTCGCCAGCATGACCTCACCGTACAGCCGGGTCGAGGCGTCGAGCGTCCTCGGACGCAGACTCTGGATGCGCAGGACGTGGAACACCTTGCCGGCGCGCCGCATCGCCTGGCGGTAGATCCGCGCCAGCAGGCCCGTGGCCTGCTCCGGCGCCACGGTGGTGATCCAACCCACGGAGGAGCCGCGGCTCGTGGCGCTGCCAGCCTTCGCAGAACGGCGTTCGGGAGACTGCTGCTGGCCTGGTGAGGTGGGCGGCATGTCGGATTCTCCGGTCGGGTCCCGCGGCAGTCGGCCGGATCGGCCCGGGGGCGCCGCGGCAGCTTACGGTATCGCTTCGAAGGGCTCATCCGTCGGCCCGTAGCCTGTCGTAGGATGGCAGGGAGGATGGGCTGCGGAGTCCACGCGACGCCCGGGCGCCAGCTCGCGCGCGGCCGCAGGGGAGTCGTGGGTCGCCTGCCAGGTGCCGGGCCAGATCGCTCTGGCGCTCCGACCGCCCGGGTCCGCTTGCCGAGAACTGAACACCGCTCTGGAGATGGGATCCAAGATGAGGATAGGAACGACAGCCGCAGCAGCAATCGTCGCGCTCGCCCTGGTCGCCGGCGGAGACCGCGCCGCCGGGCAGGAGGCCGCGGCGGACCTGCCGGTGGCCTCGCCTGGCGCCGCGGCCACCACCAGCACCGATCCGACGGTCGAGCGCGGCCGCTATCTGGTGCACGAGGCGGCACTCTGCGTGCAGTGCCATTCGCCGCGCGACCGGCGCGGCGAGCTCGACACGAGCCGTCTGCTCACCGGCGGGGCGATCCCGTTCAAGAGCCCATGGACGGGCGCCCGTCGCTGGGCCTTCCAGGCGCCCAACCTGCGCAACGCGCTCGGCTACACCGAGGAGGAATGGGTTCGCTTCCTCGGAACGGGAGTCCGCCGCTCGGGCGACACGCCGCGGCCGCCGATGCCGCCCTACCGCCTCAGTGAGCAGGACGCGCGCGCCATCTACGAATACCTGAAGTCGCTCTGACCGGCCGAGCAGCCAACCCGAGCCCGCCGTCCCACGTACTCTCTGGGGCGACCACCGGCTGCGCCGGTCTCCCAGAGGCCCTCCGCTGGTCGCCGATCGCGACGCGGCCAGGAGCCGTCGCCGGCCGGTGTGGGGCGCAGCGCGTCCGTGGCCGGCAGGCGCGCCGACCGTCCGCCGAGAGGGCCCGAGGATCGAGGTGACCAGCGAATGAAGCAAACGAGATCGTCCCACCCGACCGGGCGCCCCGTCCCGGCGACCGACACCGCATCCCTCCTGCTGCTGTGCGCCCTGATCGCATCGATGTTGCCCGGCGGCGCCGTAGCGTCGATGCCGCCGGCCGCTGCGACCGGCGCCGGCGCCGTGGCCGACTCGTCGCCGGGCTCGAGCGGCATCGACTTCGAGACCTTCGAGCTGGCCAACGGGATGCGCTTCCTGATGGTCCAGCGGCCCGAGATGGCGACCGTCGGCGGTGCCTGGGTCGCCCACGTCGGGGCAGCCAACGAGCGCCCCGGCATCACCGGCATGGCGCACCTCTTCGAGCACATGATGTTCAAAGGCTCGACGACGATCGGCACCCGGGACATCGAGCGCGACCTCGAGATCATCGCGCAGCAGGAAGAGGTGCAGGAGCAGATCCGGGGCATCTACCGCGATCTGCGCCGCCGCGCCCGGCAGGGCGAGATCGACGATCCCTACGCGGCCGAGAACCGGCCGCCGGAGCTGGTGGCGCTCGAGGAGCGCTTCGCCGAGCTGGTGCAGGCGCAGCGCGAGGTGATGGTCAAGGACGAGTTCGACCAGATCTACACCGCCGAAGGCGCCACCTTCATGAACGCCTTCACCAACAACGACAACACGGTGTATTTCATCAGCGTGCCGGCGAACAAGCTGGAGCTGTGGTTCTGGATGGAGTCGGAGCGGCTCCTCAATCCGGTGTTCCGGGAGTTCTACTCCGAGCGCGACGTGGTCTACGAGGAGCGTCGGCTGCGCACCGAGTCGACGCCCACCGGCGAGTTCGACGAGCTGGTCGAGGCGATGTTCTGGCAGTCGCATCCGTACAGCTGGCCGGTGGTCGGCTGGCCCTCGGACCTACGGGTGATCAGCAAGGCGCAGGCCGACGCCTTCTACGACACCTACTACGCTCCCAACAACCTCTCCGCGGTGCTGGTCGGCAACTTCGATCCCGCCGCCGTGCGCACCCTCGCCGAGCGCTACTTCGGGCGTCTCGAGCGAGGCCCGGCGGTGCCCGACGTGGTCACGCTCGAGATGGAACAGCGCGCCGAGAAGCGGATGAACGGCGAGTGCGACTGTCAGCCGCAGGTCGAGGTGCGCTACCACACGGTCGCCTTCCTGCATCCCGACAGCTACGCGCTCGACATCCTGCAGGGGGTGCTCAACGGTCGCGCCGGCAGGCTCTACGGCGAGCTCGTCGACGGGCGTGAGATCGCCTCGAGCGCCCGCTCGCTGCAGGCCTCCGACAAGTATGCGGGCTATTTCAGCTTCACCGCCGAAGCCAAGGGCGACGCCACCCCGGCGCAGCTGGAGCAGGCCTGGTACGACGTGCTGCGCCAGCTGCAGCAGGAGCCGGTCGCCGCCGAGGAGCTGCGGCGGGTGAAGAACGTGCAGCAGGCCAGCGTCTTCCGGAGCTTGCAGAACCCTCTGTTCATGATGCTGCAGCTGGCGATCCTCGAAGGTCTCGGTGACGCCACTTACTACAACACCCTCGCCGACCGGCTCGAAGCGGTGACCGCGGAGGACGTGCAGCGGGTCGCTCGCCAGTACTTCGAACCGAGCAACCGACTCGTCGCCAGCTACACGCGGAAGGCGGGAACGAGCGACGAGCCGGTTGCCGAGGAGCTCGCCGGACTGCCCGACCAGGTGCGTCGCCAGGTCGAGGCGCAGATCGCGCAGCTGGCGCAGATCGACGACGTCGAGCGGCTGCGCGGCTTCCTGGCGCAGATGACGGCCAACGCCGCCTCGGTGCCCGAGGAGATGCGGGCCGGCTTCGAGTACGTGCGCCAGAAGCTCGAAGCGAGGATCGCCGAGCTGACGGAGGAATGAGATGAGAGCGACGCGTGTGACCAGCATCTCCTGCCCGCCGGGCGACCCGGCGCCCGGCAGCCTCCGTGTCTCCCGGCCGCTGCGCTGGCGCCGGCCCTGCGCCGCCGCGCCGATTGTCACCGCCCTGCCGTTGCTCGCCCTGCTCGCGACCGCAGCCTCCCAGGCCGCGACGAGCGACGAGATCCCGGCCCACCCCACCGAGCTCGAATACGAGCCGCTGCAGTTCGAGCTGCCCGATCCCGACGCGATCCGCCACCAGTTGCCAGGCGGGCAGGTGGCCTTCGTCGCCGAGGACCACACCCTGCCTCTGGTCGACATCACGGTGTCGACCAGGGTGGGCAGCTTCCTCGATCCCGACGACCGGGTCGGCCTGGCGCAGCTCACCGCGATCATGATGCGCCGCGGCGGCGCGGGGGATCTCGACCCGGACGGCTTCGAGGAGCGCGCCGACTTCCTGGCCGCGGAGCTGCGCAGCTCCGCTTCGGACTACCAGTCCTCGGCGTCGGTGAACTGCGTGCGAGCCGCCCTCGACGGCTGCCTCGATCTCTTCTTCGCCATGCTCGCGACGCCGCGCTTCGACGACGCCCAGCTGCGGATCGAGAAGCAGAACCTCCTCGAGAGCCTCAAGCAGCGCAACGACGATCCCGCCGACGTCGCGGCGCGCGAATGGGAGTGGCTGCTCTTCGGCCGCGAGCACCACTCGACTCGCCGCGTCACCGGCTCGGACCTCGACCGCATCGATCGCGACGCGCTGGCCGCCTTCCACCGCGACTACTGGCGGCCTGGGAAGCTGGTGTTCAGCGTCTCGGGCGACGTCGAGACGCCGGCGATCCTCGCGCAGCTCGCCGAACGCCTCGCCACGTGGCGGCCCGGGGGCGAGGCCGCCGACACTCCCTGGCCGCCGCCGCCGATCCGTCACCGGCCGACCCCGGGCGTCTACTACGTCGAGAAGGAGATCCCCCAGGGCAGGGTGTACATCGGCCTGCCGACCGCCCAGCTCGACGGCTGGGACGATCCCGACTACTTCCCGACCCTGCTGATGAACGACATCCTCGGTGGCGGCGGGTTCACCTCGAGGATCACCAAGCGCATCCGCTCCGACGAGGGCCTGGCCTATTCTGCGGGCTCGCAGTTCAACCTCGGCCTCTACTGGCAGGGGAGATTCCAGATCGGCTTCCAGTCGAAGAGCGAGACCGTCGCCTTCGCGACGCAGATCGCCTTCGAGGAGATCGACAGGCTGCGCAACGAGCTGGTCAGCGAGCAGGAGCTGGCGACGGCGAAGGCGGCCTTCATCGACACCTTCCCCGGCAACTTCGACTCCGCCGAGGCGGTGGCGTCGATCTACGCCTCCGACGTGCTCGTCGATCGCCCGCCGAGCTTCTGGCGCCAGTACCGCTCACGGGTCGGCGCCGTGACCCGCGAGGACATCCGACGAGTCGCCCGGGAGTACCTGGTGCCGGAGGAGATGTCGATCCTCGTGGTCGGTGACTGGGAGGAGATCGCGCCCGGCGATCCCGAGGGTCGTGCAAAGATGGGCCAGTTCGAATCGATCCTCGGAGAACGGCCGGCGCGCGAGCTGCCGGCTCGCGATCCGGTGAGCCTCGAGGTGGTCGAGCGTCGCCCCTGAAGAGAACGTCGGGCGCACCCCGGCAGTCCGGTCAGGGATGACGCCCCAGCCGACGGCGCCTCTGGCGGCGCGGCGGGTGGCGACCGTGCGCCACCTCCGCTGATCCCGCGAAACCGTCAGGAGCTCCCTCATCGTGCAGACCCTCGACGCCATCGTACAGAGCGCCGTAGACCTCGCATGGGGCCTGCCGCTCGTCCTGCTGCTGATCGTCGGCGGCCTCGCGCTCACCATCTACTCGCGTTTCGTGCCGCTGCGCCGCGGCTGGCACGCGGTCCAGATCCTCACCGGTCGCTTCGACAAGGCCGACGATCCGGGCCAGATCACCCACTTCCAGGCGCTGGCGACGGCGCTGGCGGCGACGATCGGGGTCGGCAACATCGGAGGCGTGGCGATCGCACTGACCCAGGGCGGCCCCGGCGCCGTCTTCTGGATGTGGGTTGCCGCGGCGGTGGGCATGACCACCAAGTTCTTCGACTGCACCCTGTCGCAGCTCTACCGTGCGCCCGACGAGAAGGGCGTCATGCAGGGCGGTGCGATGTACACCATCGAGGTCGGCCTCGGCCGGCGTTGGAAGCCGCTGGCGGTGCTCTTCGCCACCTTCGGCATGATCGGCTGCCTGCCGATGTTCCAGACCAACCAGGTCGCCGAGATCCTCGCCCTGGAGGGAATTGCGCCGTGGGTCACCGCATCGGCCGCGACGGCGCTGGTCGCGCTGGTCGCCTTCGGTGGCGTCGAGCGGATCGGCACCGTGACCGCTCGCCTGGTGCCGGCGATGTGCGTGCTCTACCTGCTGCTCGCGCTGGCCGTCCTGGTGATCCGGATCGAGGCGGTGCCGCGGGTCTTCTCGGACATCTTCTCGAGCGCCTTCACCGGGCGGGCGGCGGTCGGCGGTGCGGCGGGGCTGACCTTCATCCAGGTCGTGTTGATCGGGGTCAAGCGCGGCGCCTTCTCGAACGAGGCCGGCATCGGCACCGCGACGCTGGCGCACGGCGCGGCTCGAACCAAGGAGCCGGTCCGCGAGGGTCTGGTGGCGATGCTGGGACCGTTCATCGACACCATCCTGGTCTGCTCGTTGACGGCGTTCGTGATCCTCGTCGCCGTCGACCCCAGCGTCGGGGACGTCGCCGGGGTGTCGCTGACGGCGCAGGCGTTCGCCGAGACCCTGGGACCGTGGGCGCAGTACGCCCTGATCCTCATCGTCCTGATGTTCGCGCTGTCGACGATGATTTCGTACTCCTACTACGGCAAGAAGTGCTTCGGCTACCTGTTCGGTGCGCGGCGCGCCAACCTGTACACCTGGTTCTATCTGGTCGGCCTGTTCCTCGGTGGAGTCTGGAGCGCCGCGCTGGTGATCAACGTCATCGACACCGCCTTCGCGCTGATGGCCTTTCCCAACATGATCGCGACGCTGATCCTGGCGCCCAAGGTGATCGCGGCGACGCGCGACTACTTCGAGCGGGCGCGCCGCGGCGAGACCCACTGAGGCAGCCGCGCCCACATCCGGCGGGCGCCGGCCGGGGTCTCAGCTGCCGCCGTCGGCGGTGAGCCCGCCGGGGTGCAGCAGCCGTCCCTCCATGCCGCCGGACACCGGCAGGGCGACGCCGGTCAGGTGGCCGGCCAGCCGCGGTGAGAGGAGGAAGCACACCGCGGCGGCGACGTCGTCGGGCGTGGCCACCTTGCGCAGGGCCATCGTCGCCGTCACCCTCTCGACGACGCCCGGCTCGGCCAGCGTCGCTTCGGCCATCGGTGTGCGTACCCAGCCCGGATGCACCAGGTTGACCCTGCCGGCGGGAGTGACTCGCACCATCTCGTTCTTGAGCGACAGCATCAGACCGTGCAGCGCCGCCTTCGAGGCGGCATAGTCGGCGTGATCGGCCTCGCCGTGGAGAGCGGCGGTGGATCCGATAAGCACGATGCTCGCGTCGCCGCCGCCGCCGTCGGTCTCGGCCCGCCGCGCCAGCAGGCGCAGGAAGGCGCGGCAGCACAGGAAGGCGCCGGTGAGGTTGACTTCGATCGTGCGCCGCCATCGGTGCAGATCCATGTCGGTGATCGCGACGTCGTCCCGTGGCCAGATGCCGGCGTTGACGACCAGTCCGAAGGGCTGTGGGCTCCACTCTGCGAACGCCTCGAAGAGCGCGTCGATGGCCGCCTCGTCGCACAGGTCGGCGCCGCCGCCGGCGAGCCGTGCGAAGGGATGACGTCGCTCGAGTCGGGCCACCAGCCGGGCGGCCGCACCGCTGCCGCGGTTGTAGTGGAGGAAGCAGTGCGCACCTTCCTCGACCAGGACCTCGACGAGTCGCTGGCCGATGCCGCCGCTGGCGCCGGTGACGAGGATCGAACGTCCTTCGAGATCGGAGTTCATCGCGCTCGGGTGGAGTCGGCAGTCGTCCAGGCGGAGGGTGTCGGACAGGTGTGCGCGTCGCAGCGGAAGATCACAGCCCGTTGCGAGGACAGTGGTCGGCCAGCCCACAGTCGCCGCACTGGGGGCGTCGAGCATGGCAGACACGGCGGCCGTGCCAGATCAGGGCGTGGGCGGCGAAGATCCACTCGTCGCGGGGGATCCGCGCCATCAGGTCGCTCTCGATCTTCTCCGGCCTGGTCTCGGCGCTGAGTCCGAGACGATGGGCGAGGCGCTTGACGTGGGTGTCGACGACGAATCCGGAGGGGATCCCGTAGGCCGTGCCGAGGACCACGTTCGCGGTCTTGCGCGCCGCGCCTGGGACCTCGGTCAGCTCGTCGATCGTGCGCGGCACCTCGCCGGCGAACCTGTCGCGCAGGATCTCGCCGGCGCCGATCAGGTTCTTCGCCTTCTGGCGGTAGAAGCCGGTGGAGCGGATCTCCTCCTCGAGCTCTGCGACGTCGGCATCGGCGTAGTCGGAGGCGGTGCGGTAGCGGCTGAAGAGATCGCGGGTGACCTGGTTGACGCGCGCATCGGTCGACTGTGCCGAGAGGATGGTGGCGATCAGGAGATCCAGCGGCGTCTCCCAGGCGAGCTCGCAGTCGGCGTCCGGGTAGAGCTCGTGCAGAGCCGCGACCACCGCGTCGATCTGCTGCCGGGTCGCGGCGTCGAAGGTGCCGTTCGGCTCCGCGGCCTCGGGCGAAGGGCGGCTGCGCGGTGAGCGGCGGGTTGGGGGAGACATCTGACGGCTCGATGGAGGAGGTTGCGGCGAAGACGCCCATCGCCCCTTGGCTGTTGCTCGGGCGCAGGGCGAGACGCGCGCTGTGCCGGTGTCGTGGTTTCGGCCCGCGATCCTAAGTCAATCGCGTATGCAGCCGAAGGTGTGGGCCTGGCTGACAGATCCGGCGGCACGGCAGTGGCCTCCCGGGCCGGGTAGCCGTCGGCGCACAGCACGGGTGCGAGCTCCCTTCGCCGCCGCCGGGTCCTCGCGCTCGAGCCAGGCCTCACTCGCTGGCCGTGTCGTCGTGCCGCTCCGGCCGCCGTCTCGTCTTGCGGGCCTTGCGCTTGCGCGAGCGCAGGGACTCCTGGGCGCGCTCCCGCTCTCGTCGGCGCTCCGCCTGCTGCTGCGACTCCTGCTCCAGCTTGAGGAAGCTGTCGAGACGCTGCTCATCGATGGATCCCCGTTCGAGCGCCTCGCGCACGGCACAACCCGGCTCCTGCTGGTGACGGCAGTCGCGGAAGCGGCAGTCGGCGGCGATGGACCGGATCTCCTCGAAGGTCTCCTCGATTCCCTCGTCGACCAGCCAGCCCTGGAGCTCGCGCACGCCGGGGTTGTCGATCAGCAGGGTGCCGCCGGGCAGCCGCACGAGCTCGCGATGGCTGGTGGTGTGCTGGCCTCGCTCGTCGCGTTCGCGGACCGAACGCACCCTCATCACCTGCTCGCCGAAGAGGGTGTTGACGAGGGTCGACTTGCCGACCCCCGAGGAACCGACGAAAGCGATCGTCCTGCCCGGTTCGAGCGCCCGGCGCAGCTCCGTCAGCCCGTCGACCGAGAGCTGCAGGAGCTGCTCACCGAGATCGCGCTTGGAGCTCGTCACGTAGAGGGCTGCTCCGTGCAACTGGTCTCGCACGGCGGCGATGCGCTGCGCCAGGTCGGAGGCGAGGTCGGCCTTGTTGAGCACCACGACGGGCCGCGCGCCGCCGTCGCGCGCAGCGGCGAGGAAACGCTCCAGGCGGCGCAGGTTGAAGTCGCCGTCGAGGCCCATGACGATGAAGAGATCGTCGACGTTGGCGGCGACGACCTGCTCGACGGTCTGGTTGCCCGCCACCTTGCGGGAGAACTTCGAGCTCCTCGGCAGCACCCGCTCGATCCAGCAGTCGCCGGGCGGTCGTTCCCTGGGCACCAGCACCCAATCGCCAACCGTCGGCACCTCGGCGGGATCCGAGCCCGGTTGGAAGTAGCGACCGGGAATGCGCGTGTCGATCCGTTCGCTCGCCGTCTGCACCTCGAGCACTCCGCGCAGCTCCTTGACGACCCGGCCGGGCTCGAGGCGGCTGCGGTCCTCCTCCTGCTGACCGTCCCACCACAACTCGCGGTGGCGCGTCCATCCCCACGCGGCGAGTCGTGGATCGGAGGATCGGGCGCCGAGCGGCGTCAGGTCGGTGGGATCGGGCGGCATCGGGATCTCGGGGACGGCAGACGACCGCCCTCCATGCCGGTCGGCGCAGGGGAGTCAGGCACGATGAGCCGATGGCTCGGCGACCCGCGCCGCGGCGTTGCGTCGTCGACCGCTGCCGGATCTTGACCGGTCGCCGTCCCGGCGTCGAGGACGGTGCCGTGGCGCCCTCCGCGGTGCAGCGCTCAGACCGCTCGGGAGCTCGGTTCGAGCGCTCGCTGGGCGGCGGCGACCAGCTCGTCGCTGCGGTAGGGCTTGCCGAGGAAGCCGAGGTGGGGGTCGGCCGCCAGCGCCTGCTCGAGGTCGTGGCGGGGGATGCCCGAGCAGAGCAGCACCGGCACCTCGCGGCTGCGCTGGCGGATCGCGCGCAACAGCTCGTCGCCATTCATCTTCGGCATGGTCAGGTCGAGGACCACGAGGCGGTAGTGCGATGGGTTGGCGGAGAAGATGCGCAGCGCTTCGCCGCCGTCGCGGGCGGTGCGGACGAGATAGCCAGCCTGCTCCAGGGAGCGTCTTGCGTGGGTACGGTCGACGATGTCGTCATCGGCGAGCAGTACCTGTCCGATCTCGAGACGCAACCGCTCGACGGTCAGCTCGTCGGTGACCGGCAGCAGCTTGGAGGCGACCGGGAAGATCACCTCGACCGTCGTGCCGCGGCGCAGCTCAGAGCGGATACGGATGCCGCCGCCGTGGATCTTGACGATGCCGTGCGTAGCGGCGAGTCCGAGACCGCGACCGGCGAAGCGGGTCGAGTAGAAGGGCTCGAAGATCCGCCCCATGTGCTCCGCGGCGATGCCCTCGCCGTCGTCCCGGACCTCGAGCACCACGTAGCGCCCCGTCGGCAGGTAGGGTCCCAGGCGGGCCTGCTTGAGCTCCTCGGTCTCGAGGGCGGCGACCCTGGTGGTGAGAGAGATCGTGCCGCGGGCGCTGCGCTGTGCCTCGGCGGCGTTCGCCACCAGCTGACAGATCACCCGTTCGATCTGGGAACGGTCGCCGCGGAACGGCGCCATCTGCGGCGACAGGCTGAGCTGCAGCGAGGCGCTGTCGCCGATCTGCTCCCGCAGCGCAGGCACCAGATCCTCGATCAGGCGGTTGAGGTCGATCCGCTTCGGCTGCATCCGGGCCTGGCCGGCGTAGGCCAGCATCTGGTAGCAGAGCTCGCTGGCGCGGTGGGCGGCCTGCTCGATGCTGCAGACCAGCTCGTGCTCCATCGAGCCCGGCTCGATCCTCTCGCGCAGCATGTCGGCGTTGCCGAGGACGCCGACCATCAGGTTGTTGAAGTCGTGCGCGACGCCGCCGGCCAGCACGCCGATGCTCTCCATCTTCTTCGACCGTTCGATGCGGTCGTGGAGAGCGCGGCGGTCGCTCTCGAGGCGCTTGTTCTCGGCGATGTCCGTGAGGATCACAGAGATCGTCGCGGCTCCGTCCTGCGGGCCGTTGGGCGCCGCTCTGAGCGACAGCGGAAGATCCGGCCGGCCGGCGAAGGTCACCTCCACAGTGTGCGGGCTCCTGCCGTCGAGAGCCTCCTTGCGCATCACCGCCTCGAGGTCGCGGCTCGTGGGGTCGAGCCAGTCGCCCAGCCGGGTCCCGACCAGGCGGCTCGGCTGCGCCTCGGGCGCGCTCTGCTCCGTTCCGGTCGCCGCGGCCTCAGAGGCGGATTCCGGCCCGGCGTCGTCGGAAGGGCCGAGCTCGCGGTTGGAGTAGAGGATCGTGCCCTCGGCGTCGAGCTCGAGGATCCAGGCCGGCAGCGTGGAGAGCAAGGCGCCCAGATCTGCCGCGACGGCCGGCCGCGGATCGATGAGGTCGGTCGTCGGGGGGGCGGGCGAGGACTCGCCTGGCAGGGTTCCGGGTTCGTTCTTGGAGTTCATGAGGATCACCAGCGAAAACTCGTTTTACTAGTTTAACCACGCAGGCAGCCGACTGTCCAGTGGAATCTCCGCCTGCGCAGGGCCCGCAGAACCCGGCGCTGGCCTCGTCGTGGCCAGGGAACCAGCCGCGCCTTCGTTCGTTCCACCCTACGAGCCGAGGCTCGTGGGCCACGACGGCGGCTCTCCAACGGCGCCGTGGCGAAGTCCACGCAACGAGCTCCCGGCGCCGGCTCGGAGCATCGGCCGGCGCGACGCCGGAGGGGGTCGTCCTACAGCGGCCGCGAGATCACCAGAGTCACCTGGTCACCCAGTCACCCAGAAACCCGGTCACTAAAACAGTCAGTGACCAAAGACACCACAGGACAGGAGTCGAGAGATGCTGAATGAACCTTCGATCCGCCGCATCGAGGCGATGCCCCTTCCGGCCGGTGCGCGATCTCGATCCATCGTCACCGTGATGATCGCCCTGCTCGCACTGATCGCCCCGGTCGGCGCGGGCGGCATCCTCGCCCAGAGTGCCGCCGAGAGTGCCGGCGGAGAGCACGAGCGGGTCGTCGTCGAAGTCCGGCGGGGCACCGGTTCCGATGGCGTGCGTGTGCACGAGCTCGAGGCGCTCGGTTGTGAGCCGGGCGAGCAGGACTGCGAGCGCCGAAGGGTCCTCTTCGTCGGCGAGGACGGCGCCGTCGAGCTGCCGCACGGCGCCCACAGCTGGGTCTCGTCCGACGGCGATGCGAACACCTTCGTGGTCCGCGGCGGCTCCTGGGACTTCGCCCTCGGCAAGCGGACGATGCTCGGTGTCGAGCTCAGTGAGATCACCGACCAGCTGCGCGAGACCTTCGGCGTCCCCGCCGGTGAAGGCGCCATGGTCAGCAGAGTCGTCGAAGGATCGCCGGCGGAGCGCGCCGGGATCCGGGCTGGCGACGTGATCACCTCGGTGAACGGCGAGCGAGTCGCCTCGGCGCGCGCCATCGGGGCCGAAGTGCGCCGGATGGAGGATGGTGAGACGGCCGCTCTCGAGGTGTGGCGTGACGGCACGGTGCGGCAGATGTCGGCCCAGGTCGAGGTGAAGGAGCTCGGCTCTGGCGCCGGGCCGCACGTGATCCGGCTGCATCAACTCGGCGAGGAGTGCGAGGACGGCGACGACTGCCAGGTGCGGGTTCGGGTGCTCGAAGGAGGCGATCTCGGCTCGTTCGATCCCAGCGCCCTCTGCGGTGGCTCCGGACAGTGCCGAGTGCAGGTCGAGTGTGACGGTGGCTCGTGCGAGTGCACCGTGAACGACGAGCCGCACGACTGCAGCGGCATCCCAGGCCTGCCCGAGTAGTCCGCGGCCGGCGGCGGCACGTCGGCGCTTCCACCGCTGCAGCGCGCTTCGGTGGAAGCGCCGTCGTGCGGGTCCCGCCGGCCCCGCCGTCTTCAGGCGGCGAAGCCAGGGAGGGCCTGGAAGCGGTCGACGTGGTGGTCGGCGTCGCCGAAGAGACCCTGCAGCACCCGCACCCGCTTGAAGAAGAGGCCGAGATCCTGCTCGTCGGTCAGTGCGATGCCGCCGTGCAGCTGCAGGGCGTGCTCGAGCACGAACCAACCGCCGTCGGTGAGCTGCACCTTGGCCGCCGAGATCTCCGCCGCCCGTTCGGCAGGATCCTCGAGGTCGGCACTCAACGCCGCCAGGATCATCGTTCCCTTGCACAGCTCGACCTCGGCGAACATCTCCGCCGCGCGATGCTGGAGCGCCTGGAACGAGCCGATCTTGACCCCGAACTGTTCGCGATTCTTCAGGTAGTCGACGGTGCGGTCGAGCAGCTCCTTGAGAGCACCCTGGGCCTCGGCACAAGCCGCTGCGGCGGCGCGGTCGAGCGCCCACTCGAGCGCCGGCAGCGCGCCGCCGACCGGGCCGAGGACCTGCTCCGGGCCGGCCGCGACGCCGTTCAGTGAGAGCATCGCCGAGCGCTGGCCGTCCATCCCGCGCACCGCGGTGCGCTCGAGGCCTTCTGCGTCGGAGGGAACCACGAAGAGGGTGAGGCCGTCGCGATCGAGCTGCTCGCCCGAAGTCCGGGCGACGACCAGGATCGAGTCGGCGGCATGCCCGTTGAGCACCCAGACCTTCTCTCCGGAGATGCGGTAGCCGTCTCCTTCGACGCTGGCGGTGGTCAGACAGTCCTCGAGCCGGTAGCGGCTCTGCCGTTCGGCATAGGCGAGCGCCAGTGAGGCCTCGCCGGCGAGCATGGGCGCCAGCAGCCCGTTCTTCTGGTCGTCGCTGCCGAGCTCGAGCACCAGGCTGCCCGCGAGCACGACCGATGCGATGTACGGCTCGGGAACCAGGCCGCGGCCGAACTGCTCGAGGATCAGCGCCATGTCGAGGAAGCTGCCGTCGATCCCGCCGTACTGCTCGGGGAAGGCGATACCGAGCCAGCCGTACTCGCCCATCGTCCGCCACACCTCGGGGTCCCAGCCGCGCTCGTCCTCGCGCATGTCGCGGAAGCGCTCGACGTTCGACTCGTCCTTGACGAAACCGGCGACCGAGCCGACGATCATCTGCTGTTCTTTGGAGAGCTCGAAGTTCATGTCGGGTCCTATCTCCCTCAGGCGCCGGGGAGGCCGAGGATGTGCTTGGAGATGATGTTCTTCTGGATCTCGTTCGATCCGCCGTAGACGGTCGAGGCGCGCAGATAGTTGAAGCGGCTCGAGATCCAGCGCTGGTATTCGGGCACGACGCCGGCGGGTGCGTCGAACCAGCTCTGCGCCGAGTGGCCGAGAGCGTCCATTGCGAGCTCGGTGAGCTCCTGACCGAGCTCGGTGCCGACGATCTTGAGGATCGAGCTCTCCGGTCCCGGGGCGTGTCCCAGCTGCGCTGCGGCGAGGGTGCGGTAGTTGACCATCGACAGGGCACGGTGGCGGATCTGCAACCTGGCGATGCGGCGCCGGAAGGCCGGATCGTCGGCCAGAGTCGCGGTGCCGACCGGAGTGTCCCTGGCGATGCGCTTGATGCGGGCGATCCAGCGCGCCGCCTCCGAGACCCCGCCGATGCCGGTCCGCTCGTGACCGAGCAGTGCCTTGGCCATCGACCAGCCGCCACCTTCTGGGCCGACACGGTTCGACTGCGGCACCCGGGCATCGGTGAAGTAGGTGTCGGCGAAGGCCGGAGTGCCGTCGATGTTCAGGAACGGCTTGACCTCGATGCCCTCGGTGTTCTTCATGTCGGCGAGCAGGAAGGTGATGCCCTCCTGCTTCTTGCCCGACGAGTCGGTGCGCGCGAGCAGGAAGATCCAGTCGGCGTACTGCGCCGCCGAGGTCCACGTCTTCTGGCCGTTGAGCACGTACTCGTCGCCGTCGCGATCGGCTCGCAGCTGCAGGCTTGCCAGATCGGAGCCGGCGTTGGGCTCGGAGTAACCCTGGCACCACAGCTCCTCCCCCGAGAGGATCTTGGGCAGGAAGCGCTGCTTCTGCTCGTCGCTACCGAACTGGATCAGGAGCGGGCCGACCATTCCGATGCCGAAGGGCGACAGCGTCGGGGCCTGGGCCCGCGCCACCTCCTCGCCGAAGATGAAGCGCTTGGTGACGTCCCAGCCGGGGCCACCGTGTCGTTCCGGCCAGTTCGGGGCGGCCCATCCCTTCGAGTGCAGGATGCGATGCCACTCACGGACGTCGTCGGGCGTGTAGTGGGCGCCGTTGGAGGCCTTCTCCTTGAGCGGCTCGGGCATCGCCTCGGCGAGCCAGCCGCGCACCTCCTGTCGGAAGCGCTCGTCCTCGGCGCTGAAAGTCATGTCCATGGCGAAGAACCTCCCATTCGGGATCTGTGGTGGAGCTGGGGGTGACGGCCTCTGGGGCTTTCGAGGAGCGATGCAGTCGCTGCGGATCGTCTCGACCTAGCGACAGGGTGGGCCGTCGCGGCGAGCCGGACGAGCAGGAGCCTGTCGGGTCACTGGCTGTCGGGTCACTGGCTGTCGGGTCACTGGTTCGGAGACCCGGCATCGGGCGGATGTCGGCTGCACCGAAGGCTTCGCGACCTCGACCGAAGCGCTCAGGATCGACCGACCAGCTCGATTCTACCATCTGGTCGGTAGGTGTCGCGGCCCGCGATCCGTCGGATCTGTGCCGCGGGGCATCCGGTGCGACTCTGGTACGAACGGACGGCGCTCCGGAGTCGGCGATCCTTGTATCCTACGAGGCCTACGATCACGCTCCACACGCGTCGGCCGCGGCGCACCCCTTGCGGTGCGGGACGCCGGTCGTCTGGCCTGGGACGGCGAGGCGTTCGAGGAACGTGGCGGCGCCGGGCCGCGACGGTTCACGAAGGAGTCCCTCTCCTGCAGTTCGGTCGTTCTCAAGGAGTCCAACGTGTCATCACCCAGAGCGGTTCTCCTCGGCACCGGTATCGCGAAACCTCCCATGGTGGTCGCCAACGCGGCCTTCGAACGGGTGATGGAAACGACGGACCAGTGGATCGAGGAGCGCACCGGGATCCGCGAGCGGCGTTTCGTCGATCCCGGCACCGCCGCCTCGGACCTCGGCGTGGAGGCAGCGCGAGCGGCGCTCGAGGACGCCGGCGTCGAGGCCTCCGAGGTCGACTACATCGTCTGCGCAGTGATGACTCCGGACTACTACTTTCCCGGATCCGGAGGGCTGATCCAGCACAAGCTGGGCATCGATCCGGTGCCGTGTCTCGACATCCGTCAGCAGTGCGCCGGCTACGCATTCGGGTTGCAGATGGTCGACGTGCTGATCCGCTCCGGCGCGGCGCGCACCGTGCTCCTGATCGGCACCGACGTGCACTCGAGCATGTTCCCGTTCTCCGAGCGCACCTGGAGTGCCTTGACCTCCTCCGACGGCCGAGGCGAGGCGATCGACCGTGACGAGTACGAGTGGAACAGCCGCTACCGCAACATCCTGGTGCTGTTCGGCGACGGCGCTGGCGCGATGGTCTTCCGCGCCGACGAAGGCGGTGACGACCGCGGCATCCTCGGCCACCGCCTGCGCACCGACGGTGGCGTGATCGAGGCACTGCACATGCCGGGCGTGGGATCGCTGCAGCGTCCGATGATCCGGCCGGGCATGTACGAGACCGGCGAGTGGGTGCCGCAGATGGACGGTCGCACGGTGTTCCGCCTCGCGGTGACCAAGATGCCCGAGGTGACCCTCGAGCTGCTCGCGGGGCTGGAGCTGTCGCTCGATCAGCTCGACCTGCTGGTGATGCACCAGGCCAACCTGCGCATCAACGACGCGGCGCAGAAGGCGCTCGGCCTCCCCGACGACAAGGTCTTCAACAACATCCAGAGCTACGGCAACACGACGTCGGCGACGCTGCCGATCGCCTTCCACGAAGCGCGTCAGGCGGGCAGGGCGCGACAGGGCGACCTGGTCGCGTTCGCCGCACTGGGAGCTGGCCTCAACTGGGGCGCGGTGCTGATGCGGGTCTGAGAGCGCTACCGGGTCGGCTGCGCTTCGCTCAGCTCGATCTCGATCCCGCCCACCACGCCGGCGACGAGGTTGTAGATCAGAGCGCCGAGCGCCATGCCGATGAAGCCCATGAGGCCGTAGACCAGAGGCAGAATGACGATCGCGCCGACGCCGAAGAGGAGACCGAGGGCGCCCTCCTCGCCGGCCAGCCCGGAGGCGGCGGCGCCGATCAGTGAGAAGAGGCTGAAGACGGCCCCGAACAGCAGCCCGAACGCCGCGTAGAGGGCGCCGCCGAGCCGGGCTGCCGAGAACACACCGATCCGCTGGATCTTCTGCATGCGAGTCGAGTCCACGTTCACACCTCCCGTGTCGGTTTCGTTCGATGGGATCTCGATGGGGGAATCCCCGGCGCCGCGGGTGCGATGAGACACGCTCGCGACGACGGTCCCACGCACTGCATCCGCGAGCGGCCGGAAGACTTCCTGGTCGAGGAACTGCCACTCTACTCGCCGCAGGGGAGCGGTGCGCATCTGTGGATCGAGATCGAGAAGCGGGCCAGGACGACAGACGAGGCCGTCGCCGAGCTGGCGCGAGCCTTCGGGCTCGAACGTGGAGCCGTCGGCTACGCCGGCCGCAAGGACCGGCACGCGGTGACCCGTCAGTGGCTCTCGCTGCCCAAGGTGGGTGGCCTGGCCGCCAGCGACTTCGCTGGCTCGGTGCTACCGGGTCTACGGGTGCTGCAGGCGCACGAGCACGCACAGAAGCTGCGTCTCGGAGAGCTGCGCGGCAACCGCTTCCACGTCGTCGTGAGGCCGCTCGGACGAGGGCCGGGGCTGCCCGATCGGCAGTCAGACCCTCCAGGTCTGGAGGACCGGCTGGAAGCGCTGCGACGCTTCGGCCTGCTCAACCGCTTCGGCATGCAGCGCTTCGGCCGTCGCAACGACAACGTCGAGGCCGGCGCTGCGGTGCTGCGCGGTGAGCGCTCGGGAGGCGACCGCAGGCTGGCCCGACTGCTCGTCTCCGCTCTGCAGAGCGAGCTCTTCCACCGAGTCCTCGATCGCCGTGTCGAGCGGGTTGCCGACGCCGATGCCGAGAACCTCGGCGACGACGAGAAGGTGCGCTGGGTGACCAGACTGATCGAGGGAGACGTCCTCCACGAGCACGGTACCGGCTTCCTGCACCGGCTCGAGCTGGGCGGCGAGGAGTCGGGATCGGAAGAGGCGCAGGCGGTCGCTGCGCTGCGGCTCAGCCCGACCGGGCCGCTGTTCGGCCCGGCGATGTGGCGCCCGCGCGGCGCCAGCGCACAGATAGAGGACGAGGTGCTCGCCGAGAGCGGTCTCGATCTCGACGCGCCCGTCGCGCGCCAGGCGCTCGAACGTCTGCGCCTGCGCGGCGCCCGGCGCCCCTTGCGGGTGCCGGTGGCGCGACTGGCCACCGGAGTCGAGCCGGCGCGCTTCGACGCCGGCGGGGGCGACGCCCGGCCGCGACCGGGGCGGTGGTTCTCCTTCGAGCTGCCGCCCGGGTCCTACGCCACCGTGCTGATCGATCAGCTCTACGGCCGCGGCACGGTCGCCGACCGCGGCGTCGGTGAAGGCTCGCAGGCCGACCCGCAGGCAGAATGACGCGGACCCCGGCGGTCCCGACTCAGTTGAGGGCGTGGGGCGCGGCCAGGGTGAACGACGGGATCTCGGCCTCGATCATGTCGTCGTCGCCCGCCGTGTCCGCCGCCCGCGTCACAGCGAGCTGGTAGCTGCCGCGCATCGTGCCCACCTCGGTGGAGAGCGGGCAGAAACTGGTGTATTCGAACTGCGTGCCGGGCTCGAGCACCGGCTGCTGTCCGACGACGCCGTCGCCGCGGACCTCCTGCTGCTCGCCGTTCCCGTCGGTGATCAGCCAGTAGCGGGTCAGCAGCTGCACCGTGCGCTGCGAGACGTTGGTGATGCGGATCGTGTAGGCGAAGAAGAAGTACTGGTCGGCGGGCGAGGAGCGCTCTTCGATGTAGCGTGGCTCGACCTCGACGATGATGCCGTCTGTGTTGACGATGTAGTCCATCGGTCTTCTCTTGCCAGGGAGGGGAACGCCGGCACGCCGTGAGGGGCCAGCGCACTGCGATTCTACGTCGGCGCTGAGCCATGTTTCGCCGCCGCGGACGGTTCGTGACGCGGTCCACTCTCGTCCCGTGCTCGCTGTTCACCGGAGCGGGTGAGAGCGATTCCACGCTACGCTGCGCGCCATGGTTTCGAAGAGTCTCACGACCGTCTCGGGGATCGGTGGCGGGGAGCGGCCGCCGGCGCAGTGCCGACGATCCGCCGCGCACTCGGCGGCTCTGCTCTGCGCGCTGGTCTTCTCCTTCGCCACCGAGGTGGCGGCGCACGACTTCTCGGTCGTCGACACCCGCTTGTCGATCGGTCCGGAGGCGGAGGGCGCCCGGCGTGGCTTCACCGCCGAACTGATCGTCGACCTCGACGCGCTGCTGCTCGGTGCCGGGCCCGGCCACGATCCCGACAGGCTGCTCGAGGCCATCGACTCGCTCGAGCCGGAGGAGCGCCGAAGCCGCGAGGAGCGCCTGCGACAGCTGTTCCTCCGCCGCGCGCGGGTACTCGCCGATGGGGAGCCGGTGGACTTCGAGGTGCGTTTCCCGGGCGAGGCGGCGTCTTCCTGGGCGCAATCGTTCGAGGCCAAGGAGGTCTCGCGTCTCGGCGTCGTCGCCGAGCTCTCCGGAGATCTGCCGCCGGAGGCCGAGACGGTCGGCATCCGCCTGTCGCGCGCCTTCGGCTCGGCTCGACTGCGGGTCGTGGCCGGAGATCGCGAGGCCCCGGAACAGCTGGTGCCTCCCGGAACCGACAGCCTGCCGATCGAGCTCGATGCCCTGGGGAGCTCGGCCGGGCTGGTCAAGACGTCGATCCAGTACGCCCGCCTCGGTTTCCTCCACATCCTGCCGCGCGGCGTCGACCACGTGCTCTTCCTGGTCGGCCTCTGCCTGCTGCCGGCAGCGGCGCGACGCGAAGTCGCCGCCGGCGCCGGTCATGTGCCGCCGGATCGCAGGGCCGCGCTCTGGTCGCTGCTGATCCTGGTGACTCTGTTCACCGCCGCGCACGCTGTCACTCTGGCGCTGTCGATCTACGGCGTCGTCGAGCTTCCCGCACGGGTGGTCGAGCCGTTGATCGCCGCCTCGATCGCGGTGGTGGCGATCGAGACGCTGGCCTCGCGCCGGCCGACGCCGGCGCTGCGTCGATCGGTGGTCTTCGGATTCGGCCTGCTGCACGGTCTCGGCTTCGCCTCGGTGCTCGCCGAGCTCGGACTGCCCGTCGGCCAGCGACTCGTCGGCCTGATCGGATTCCACGTCGGAGTCGAGGCCGGCCAGCTGGTCGTCGTCGCGCTCGCCGTCGCCTTGCTCTGGCCGTGGGTCGATCGCCCTTGGTATCGCAGGCGCGTCGCCTGGCCGCTGGCGATGGCCATCGCGCTCCTGGCGCTCTTCTGGCTGGTGCAGCGTCTCGCCGCCTGAGCGCCGCCGAGGCTGGCTGCCCGGGGTGTGGCGTCGCCTCCCCCCGCCCTGCCGCGTTGCGTCAGTCCGACGGCTCCGGCTCCCAGCTCAGCGGCAGCACCTCGTCGAGATCGCTGGCGCCGACGGCGAACATCAGCAGTCGGTCGAAGCCCAGGGCGACACCCGAGGTCGCCGGAAGCCCGTGGCGCAGGGCGGCCAGGAAGCGCTCGTCGATCCGGCCTGGCCGACCCGCCGCTGCCCGCTGCGCGAGGTCGCGGCGCTGTCGCGCCTCCTGCTCGGTGGGCTCGGTGAGCTCGAGATAGGCGTTCGCCACCTCGAGGCCGCCGAGGTAGAGCTCGAAGCGGCAGGCGACCGGGACGCCGTCGGCGCGCTCGCGCAGGCGTGCCATCGCGGCACTCGAAGCGGGGAAGTCGTGCACGAAGACCGGACCGTCGGTCTGGAGGCCGGGCTCGACCAGCCGGGCCATGAGCAGGCCGAGCAGATCGTCGACCTCGAGGCGCTGCACCAGATCGCGCTCCGCCGGCAGGTGTCGGCAGGCGAGTTGGCGCAGGTCGGGGGCAGTCGCGGTGTGAGGGTCGATGCCGAGGCGAGCTCGCCAGACGTCCTCGTAGCGCACCGTGGCGGTGGCGGCGAGGGGCGATCGCGGCGCGCCCACCGCAACGACGACGGCCCGCACCAGGTCGTCGACCTCGTTCTGCAGCGCCTCGAGGGTGAAGCCCGGTCGATACCACTCGACCATGGTGAACTCGGGCCGGTGACGCGACCCGAGCTCGCCGCGCCGGAACGACTTGCAGACCTGGAAGATCGGGCCGGAGCCGTCGGCGAGCAGGCGCTTCATCGCCGTCTCCGGCGAGGTGGGGAGATAGGCCCGCACCCCCGGCATCGGCTCGCAGGGCACGCTGTCGAGGTGCAGGTCGGTGGCGGCCGTGGTCTGCAGCAGTGGGGTGTCGACCTCGAGCACTCCGCGACGCGCGAAGAAGGAGCGCACCACACCGAGCGCCCGGGCGCGCAGCTCGAGCAGGCGGCGCCCGCCGCGCGGCCGCCAGGCGACCGCGGGCGCTTCGCCTCGGCTCAACTCTTGACGCGGGAGACGTACTCGCCGGTCCGCGTATCGACCTTGATCATCTCACCGACCTGGATGAACAAGGGGACGCGGACCACGGCTCCGGTCTCGAGCGTCGCCGGCTTGTTGCCGCCGCTCGAGGTGTCGCCCTTGAGCCCGGGATCGGTCTCGACGATCTCCCGCTCCACGAAGTTGGGGGGCGAGACGAGGATCGGAGAACCGTTGAACAGCGTGATCTGGCAGACGTCCTCTTCCTTGATCCACTGCGGCGTGTCGCCCATCGCGTCTGCGTTAGCGGCGACCTGGTCGAAGGTGTCCGGGTTCATGAAGATCCAGTTCTCACCGTCGGAGTAGAGGTACTGCATGGAGGTCTCGACGACATCGGCGCCTTCGGCCATGTCGGAGGCCTTGTAGGTCTTCTCGGTGACCCGGCCGGTGAGCATGTTGCGCACCTTGACCTTGGTGAACGCCTGGCCTTTGCCGGGCTTGACCATGTCGGTGTCGACCACCAGGTAGGGGTCTCTGTCGATCAGCAGCTTGAGGCCGTTCCTCAGCTGGTTCATGTTGTAGCTGGGCATCTCGGATCGGATCCTGAGTCTGGAAGTAGGGAAGACGGGGAGGAGCGGGCACAGGGAATTCGGCGTGCCGGGAAGGCCCGCGAGGCCTCCGATGGCACGCGTGCTCCGAAGCCCGCGGCGGCTGCAGATGCTATCAACGAAGTCGGCCGGATCGGCCCCAGGGGCGCGGCGCCGTCGCTGCTACTGTCGCTCGCCGCCCGGACTCTCGGGCGACGCCCCGTCGATCTCCACGGGAGCCCACGACAGCCGTCCCGTCGGCGCCCGCGCCCGCCGTCGCGAAAGGAGCCACCTCTGACTCCCGCACAACGAGGATCGTCGCCCGAAGCGGATCGCTCGGCACTGCTGGTCGATGCGAGCCCCTACATCTTCCGCGCCTTCTTCGCCCTGCCCAGCAGCATGCGGACTCCGGCCGGCGATCCGGTCAACGCCGCCTACGGTTTCGCCGGCTTCCTGCTGCGCCTGCTCGGAGAGGGAGCGGAGCGTCCCCGCAGGGTCGCGGTGGCCTTCGACGGCAGCCTGACCACCAGCTTCCGCAACCAGATCTACCCTGCCTACAAGGCGCAGCGTGAGCTGCCGCCGGCGGACCTCGAGGCGCAGCAGGCGTGGTGCCGGGAGATCGCCGAGGCTCTCGGGCTCGTCACCCTGATCGACTCCGAGTACGAGGCCGACGACCTGCTCGCGACCCTCAGCCGGTGCCTGCGCGAGTCCGATCCCGTCGTTCCCCACCGCATCGTCTCGAGCGACAAGGACCTCTCTCAGCTGGTCGGTCCGCAGGTGCGGTTGTGGGACTTCGCCCGTGACGAGCTCTACGGGCCCTCGGAGGTGCTGGCCAAGTTCGGGGTGCGGCCCGAGCAGATCGTCGACTTCCTGGCCCTGGCGGGAGACCCGGTCGACAACATCCCCGGTGTGCGCGGGATCGGCAGGAAGACCGCGGCGTCCCTGCTCGCCGAGCTGGGCAGCCTCGATGCGGCGCTCGGTGATCTCGAGCGGGTCGCCGCGCTGGAGATCCGCGGCGCGCGGGGCATCGCCCGCAAGCTCGGGGAGCAGCGCGATCAGGCGCTGCTTTCGCGCCGCCTGGCGCGGGTGGTTTCGGAGGTCGAGACCGGCCTCGAGGTCGACCAGCTGATCTGGCGCGGCGTGCGGCCCGAGCGGTGGGCCGCCCTCTGCGAGCGACTCGGCTTCGGGCGTCTGGCGGAGCAGGGGGCGGCGCTCGGCCCATCCGGCTGAAGCGACGATCGGATCGGCCTTCCCGCGTCGACGACGGGCTCCTAGAAGGGCTTGACTCCGGCCATCTTGCAGACCGCTCTCCAGTGCTCGGTCGAGACCGGCTGCACCGACAGGCGCTGGCCCTTGGCGAGCAGCGGCATGCCCTCCAGCTCCGGCCGTTCCTTGAGGAAAGCCAGCGGCAGCGGCTCGTCGAAGGTCCGGACGTGTTCGATGTCGACCAGGAACCATCGCGGCTCCTCCCGGGTGGCCTTGGGATCGTGGTAGCGGCCCTTGGTGAACTGGGTCGGGTCGGGATAGGCCTCGCGACTCACCCGCGCCAGGCCGACGATCGCCATCGGCTTGGTGTTCGAGTGGTAGTAGAGGACCCCGTCGCCGACCTGCATCTCGTCGCGCATGAAGTTGCGGGCCTGGTAGTTGCGCACCCCGTCCCACATCGTCGTGCCGTCCCGACGCAGGTCGTCGATGCCGTAGACGTCGGGCTCGCTCTTCATCAACCAGTAGCGTCGGCCCGACCGGCCCGACCGGCCCGACCGGCCCGACGCCCCGGCGTCCTTCTTCTGCTGTGACTCCTTCTCGGGCTTCTCGTCCGAGGTCTTCTTCCTGCTGGTGGCCATGCGGCACCTCCTCTCGCGTCTCTCCTTCGGCTGGGGTGCAAAGAGAGACGTCGGCCTTCGGTTCGAATCGCTCGGTCGATGGGTCGGTAGATGACTCAGTAGATGACCTTGCCCATCAGGGATGCGACGAGCCCCACCGCCAGCCGAGCGGTCTCGTTGCGGTTGTCGAGGATCGGATTGACCTCGACCAGGTCGGCCGAGTGCACGCGCCCGTCCTGAGCCAGCAGCTCCATCAGCAGGTGCGCTTCGCGGAAGGTGAGGCCTCCGTCGACCGGAGTGCCGACGCCCGGCGCCTCGCTCGGATCGAGCGCGTCCATGTCGAGGCTGACGTGCAGGTGCTCGACTCTGCTGAGGTGATCCAGGGCCCGGCGGGTGACGACGGCGACTCCGAGCTCGTCGAGATCGCGCATGGTGAACACCTGGACGCCGACACGCCGCATCTGCACGCGTTCCGGCTCGTCGAGATCGCGCACGCCGATCAACACGACGTCTTCGGGGCGCACCTTCGGGCCCGGCGTGCCGAGGTCGGTCATGCGCGGGTCGCCGAGCCCGACCAGGGCCGCCAGCGGCATGCCGTGGATGTTGCCGCTGGCCGAGGTCTCCGGCGTGTTGAAGTCGCCGTGCGCGTCGACCCAGAGCACGCCGACGCGGCGCCCGTGGGCGATGCCGGCCACGGTGCCGAGCGAGAGTGAGTGATCGCCGCCGAGGAACAGAGGCATCTCCTCGGCTTCGATCGCGGCTCGCGCCTCGCGGTAGACCCGTTCACAGACGGCGACCACGTGGTCCATGTAGGCGAGGCCGCCGCGGTCGGGCAGGGTGTCGCGGATCGGCGGCTCGACGTTGCCGCCATCGACCACTTCGACTCCGATCCGGCGCAGTCGCTCGGCGAGTCCGGCGTGGCGCAGGGCGGCAGGTCCCATGTCGACGCCGCGGCGCGCCTGCCCGTAGTCCATCGGGATGCCGATCAGACGCACACGACGTGGAGCACGGCCCTCGCCGTCGCGGGGAGCGGTGGGATCGGTGCGGTCTGGCATGGAGGGTCTCGCGTCTCGGGTGGTGTGAGCGGAATCGTCGCCCCCGCCAATCGGCCCGTGTCGTCCCTCGGCGGGGCGGGTGATGGGCGCGAGGCCGGCAAAGCGGGAGGCAGATCCTTGAGAAGCCGACGACGCCGACAGGCTGATCGTCTCGCGGCCCCGGATCGGCGCTGCCCGGCTGGAACGAAAGGTCGTCCGGCGCTGTTGTGCGGAGGGCGACGCGGCCACCGGCGCTGCCGGGCCGGGTTGCGCCTGACGATAGTATCCGAGCGTTTTCGCGCCCCTGCGCGCCCCCTCCGGGCTTCGACCCTCTGCCCGGACCCTCCGAGGACTCCGTTGAAGAACGTCCGCAACTTCTGCATCATCGCCCACATCGACCACGGCAAGTCGACCCTCGCCGACCGGTTGATCCAGAGCTGCGGGGCGATCAGCGATCGCGAGTTCCGCGACCAGGTGCTCGACTCGATGGACATCGAGCGGGAGCGCGGGATCACCATCAAGAGCAACACGATCACCCTGCCCTACACGGCGCAGGACGGGCAGCTCTACGAGCTGAACCTGATCGACACGCCGGGCCACGTCGACTTCTCGCACGAGGTCCGTCGTTCGCTGATGTCCTGCGAAGGCGCTCTGCTGCTGGTCGACGCGTCGCAGGGGGTCGAGGCACAGACGGTGGCGAACCTCTACTTGGCGCTCGAGTACGACCTCGAGCTGCTGCCGGTGATCAACAAGATCGACCTGCCGTCGGCGGACGTCGAGCGCGCCCAGGAGGAGATCGACTCGGACCTCGGGCTCGATCCGTTCGAGGCGGTCCAGGTCAGCGCCAAGACGGGGCAGGGCGTCGACCAGCTGCTCGAGGCGATCGTGCACAAGCTGCCGTCGCCGAAGGGAGATCCCGCCGAGCCGACCCAGGCGCTGATCTTCGACGCCGAGTACGACCCCTATCGGGGAGTGATCATGCTCTGCCGGGTGCTCAACGGCGAGCTCCGGGTGGGCCAGAACATCCGCCTGATGCACACCGAGCGTGACTACGAGATCGAGGAGCTCGGTCGCATCATGATCGAGCGGCGTCCCGAGAAGAAGCTGCCGACCGGTTCGGTGGGCTACGTGATCGCCGGCGTCAAGAACATCAGCGACATCAACGTCGGCGACACCATCACCGACCAGGAGCGCCCGGCGCACCAGCCGATCCCGGGCTATCGCGAGGCCAAGCCGGTGGTCTTCTCGTCGATCTACCCGGTGACCAGCGACGACTACGAGGATCTCGCCAAGGCGCTCGACAAGTTGAAGCTGAACGACGCCGCGCTCACGTTCGACAAGGACTCCTCGACGGCGCTCGGCTTCGGCTTCCGGTGCGGCTTCCTGGGCCTGCTCCACCTCGACGTGGTCCAGGAGCGCCTCGAGCGGGAGTACGACCTGTCGCTGGTGCTCTCGGCGCCCTCGGTGCAGTACAAGGTGAAGATGGCCGACGGCGAGCTGCGCACGATCGACAACCCTTCGCTCTATCCCGAGGCGACCAAGGTCGACCACGTCGAGGAGCCGTTCATCAAGGCATCGGTCATGGTCCCCGAGCGCTACCTCGGCGCCGTGATGGAGCTGTGCATGGAGCGACGCGGCGAGAACACGCAGTTCCGCTACCTCTCCGCCGAGCGGGTCGAGCTGACCTGCGAGATGCCGCTCGCCGAGGTGCTCTACGACTTCTACGACAAGCTCAAGACGGTCACCCAGGGCTACGGGTCGTTCGACTACGAGATGACGGACTACCGCTCGACCGATCTGGTGAAGGTCGACATCCTGGTCAACGGCGACCGGGTCGACGCGCTGTCGCAGCTGGTGCACCGCGACAAGGCGCGGCCGCGGGCGATGAAGTACTGCGAGCGCCTCGCCGAGACGATCCCACGGCAGCAGTTCAAGATCGCCATCCAGGGAGCCATCGGCGGACAGATCATCGCTCGCACCACGATCAACGCCTTCCGCAAGGACGTCACCGCCAAGTGCTACGGCGGCGACATCACCCGCAAGCGCAAGCTGCTGGAGAAGCAGCGCGAGGGCAAGAAGCGGATGAAGATGGTGGGGGCGATCGAGATCCCCCAGGAGGCCTTCGTCAGCGTCCTGCGCTCCGACAAGTAGGCCGAGCACGCCGACGGTTCGCGAGGAAGCTCGGAAGACCCCACGCCGGGGCGAGAGGAGCGATCGAAGCCATGGCTCCAGGCAGCCCTGCCGACGAAGCCGAGCCGCAGACGGCCCCCTGGCCGTGGCGTCCACTCGCTCCTCGGCCAGAGGTGGCGCCGACTCCCGGGCTGTACGTGCACGTGCCGTTCTGCTCGGCCATCTGCCCGTACTGCGATTTCGCCGTGGTACGCGAGCGCCCCGGGGAGAGCGAGCGCTTCGTCGAAGCGGTCCTGGCCGAAGCCGCGAGCTGGCCGATCGCCCCCGAGGCACCGCCGTTCGACACCGTCTACTTCGGCGGCGGCACTCCGTCGGCCCTCGGCTTCGAGCAGCTGGAGAGGCTGGTCGTCGGACTCGGCCGGAGGTTGCCGATCGCGCCCGGCGCCGAGTGGTCGCTCGAGGCCAACCCCGAGGACGTCCGTGGCAGCGAGACCCTGGCGGCCTGGCGGGACCTCGGCTTCGCGGTGCTGTCGCTCGGAGTGCAGTCGCTCGACGACGCGACACTGCGCGACCTGGGCCGACGCCACGACCGCGTCGCGGCACTGGCGGCGGCGCGGTTGGCGGCGGCAACGGGGTTCGACAGGGTCTCGGCCGATCTGATCTACGCCACCGGAGGGCGCCCTCTCGACTCGTGGCGCGAGGAGCTGCGCGAGGCCGCCGCTCTCGGCCTCGATCACCTCTCCTGCTACGAGCTGACCTACCACCGGGGCACCGCCTTCGAGCGCGAACGGCGCCTCGGCCGACGTCGGATGCTCGACGAGGACGCGCGGGCCGAGTGGTTCGAGGCCACCCACGAGACTCTCGCCTCGCAGGGATTCGAAGCCTACGAGGTCTCGAACTTCGCCACCGCTCCACGCCACCAGGCCCGACACAACAGCAAGTACTGGAGCCATCAGCCGTACCTCGGCCTCGGGCCGTCGGCGCACTCGTTCGACGGCGCCGTCCGCTGGTCGAACGTGCGCTCACCGCGGCGCTGGCTGGAGCGCCTGCAGAGCCGCTCCGTCACCGGCGGGCGAGCGGCCGGCGGCGAAGACCTGCCGCCGGCCGTGGCCGAGCTCGAGCGGCTCGACCTCGAGCAGCTGCTGCTCGAGGCGGTGAGCCTGGGCCTGCGCACGCGGGCGGGTCTCGATCTGGTCTCGTTGCGCGAGCGTTTCGCCGTCGATCTGCTGGCCGCCTCGGGCGAGACGGTGCGGCGCCATCGCGAAGCCGGCCTGCTCGAGCTGGTGGGGGAGCCGGGGCGTCCGTGGCTGCGCGCCTCCCTGCGAGGCTGGCTCGTCTCCGAGTCGTTGACGCTCGACCTCGTTCCCTGATCTCCCGGATCAGCCGGCGAGGCGCTGGAAGGTGCGACGGCGCAGCCGATCTGCGAGGATGACGCTCCTCGCCGTGGGCCACTCTCGCCGGGCGAGGGGACGGCGAAGCGATGAACGAGCAGCCCACGATCGAATCGGACGGCGGCGCTGCGTCCGCGCCGCAGGACGGGACGGAGGATCGATCACACGATCCGCCCGGGCTCCCCGCCGAAGAACGGTCCAAGGCTGGCGCCGGCGGAGTCGTCGTCGTCTACGCGATCGTCTTCCTCGACCTGCTCGGCTTCGGCATCATCCTGCCATCGTTGCCCTACTGGGCCCGCACCCTCGGCGCCTCGGGCCTCGAGCTGGGGCTGCTGATGAGCGCCTACTCGGTGGCCCAGTTCGTCGGCTCGCCGGTCTTCGGGCGCATCTCGGACCGCGTCGGCAGGCGTCCGGTGCTGCTCTGGTCGCTCACCGGCTCGGTGCTCACTCTGTCGCTGTCGGCGGTAGCTCCTACGTTGGCCGCGCTCATCGCCGCGCGCTTCCTCGCCGGCTTCTTCGCCGCCACGATCGGAACTGCTCAGGCCTACCTGGTCGACGTCACGCCGGCCAGCGAGAGGACGCGCTACCTCGGGCTGCTCGGTGCGTCGATCGGTCTGGGCTTCGTCTTCGGCCCGGGCCTGGGCGCCGGGCTCGCCGCCTTCGGGCTCGGCTTCCGTAGCGCCGCGCTGGTCGCCGCGGCGCTCTCCCTGATCACGTTGCTCGGTGCCCTGCGCTGGCTGCGCGAGCCGCGGCGGCATCGCGAGCGGATCCCGCGCCGCCTGCCAGAGGGCGATTCGCGTGGCGCCCTCCTGCGCCTCTTCGTTGCCTACTTCGCCATCACTGCCCTGTTCGTGATCTTCGAGACCACCTTCGCCTACCTGGGCGCCGATCTCTTCGGACTCGACGAAGTGGGCTTCGGCGCCACTCTGTTCGCCATCGGGCTGGTGATGGTGTTCGTCCAGGGCTCACTGGTCGGCAGGCTCGCGCGTCGCTTCGGCGCCCGTGCACTCACCCTGGCGGGCGGCGTCGCCATGCTGGTCGGTATCGTCCTGGTACCGACGGCGCCGACCTTCGGTTGGCTGGTGCCGCCGCTGGTCGCGGTGGCGGTAGGTCGCGGTCTGGCGCAGCCCGCCCTGACCACCCTGATCTCCTTCAGGGCGCCGAGCGGTCGCGAAGGCGCCGTGCTCGGAGTCTCGCAGTCGTTCGCGGCGGCGGCTCGGGCGGTGGTGCCGCTGCTCGCCGGTGCGGCGTACGATCTGGAGATCGGACTGCCGTACTGGATCGGTGGCGGCTTCGCCGCGCTCTCGCTCCTGCTCGTGGCAAGCGTGGCGAAGGCCACGAGCGAAGAACACGAGTAGCGGGCCATGATGGATGAGGATGGAGAGTCGATGCAGCGTCTGATGCACGGCGAAGCCGGTGCGACCGCCCGCTCGGGTGTGCGCGTCGCGGTGCTCACCGGCGGCGCGACGCCGGAGCGCGGCGTCGCCCTCAGCGGCGCGCGCCAGGTGGTGGCCGGTCTTCGCGAAGCAGGTTGGAGCGTCATCGTCGCCGACACCTGCGCCGGGCTGCTGCGAGGGGAGGACGAGCAACAACTGTTGGCACGCCCGGTCGGAACGGGCCCACCGGACGCGTCGGAGTTGCGCCGGCTGCGCGACAGCGAGGACCTCCCCGCGGTGCTCGCCGAGCTCCGCGAAGTGGGGGTCGACGTGGTGATGCCGGTGCTGCACGGCAGGGAGGGCGAAGGCGGCTTGGTGCAGGCGGCTCTCGAGCTCTTCGGTCTGACCTTCACCGGCAGCCCAGCGGCCGGATCGTACCTGGCGATGGACAAGGGGCTCTCGAAGCAGCTCTTCACCCAGCTCGGAGTCGCCACGGCCCCCTGGCTGGTCTGGCCGCAGCCGGACGACAAGCTCATCGAGCTCGGCTTCCCGCTGGTGGTCAAGCCGTCGCGAGTCGGCTCCACGGTGGGCCTTTCGGTGGTCGACGATCTCGGCGGGATCGACGAGGCGGTGGGACGCGCACTCACTTTTGACGACGAGGTCCTCCTCGAGGGATTCCTGCCCGGACGTGAGCTCACCGTCGGGGTGCTCGGCGACGAGGCGCTGGCGGTCGGCGAGATCGTCGTGGCCGGCAGGGTCTTCGACTTCGAGAGCAAGTACACGCCGGGAGGAGCGCGAGAGGTCTTCCCGGCGGAGATCGATGCCGAGCTGGCAGATCGGGTCCGGGCCGACGCCCTCACGGTGCACCGCGGTCTGCGGCTGCGCGACTACAGCCGGGTCGACTTCCGCCTCGACGCACAGGGCCGTCCACACTGCCTCGAGGTGAACACCCTGCCGGGGATGACCGCCACCAGCCTGCTGCCGCAGTCCGCGGCGGCGGTGGGGATTCCCTTCGGCACTCTCTGCGGGCGCATCGTCGAGTTGGCACTCGAGCGCGTCTCGTCCTGAGGCTGGCGGCTCGTCACGGCTCGACCCGTGCCTGGGCGCTGTAGGTGCCCTCGGCGAGCTGGGTCGGCAGGCGCGCTTCGAACGCCGCGGTGGCGCCGGCGGCGACCTGCAGCCGCACCTCGCGAACCCCCTCGACGCGCCCGTCGCGCAGCAGCTCGACGACGATCAGCGGCTGGAGATCGCGATCGGCTCTGCTGGTCACGGTTCCGGTGATCCAGGCATCGCTGCCGAGGAACTGCACCTTCACCCGACCGACGCGGAACTGGGCGGCGAAGCCGCGGTCGGTGGCGGTTGGTGGCGACGCGACACCGAGCGCCTCGAGCTGCTGCCCGATCGCCGCGATCGGGTCCCGCGTCGCCCGCCGCCGCGAGGCGGAGCGCGCCCGGCCCCTCTGACCGCGCTCCTCGGCGAGTCCTGCTCGCAGCTGTCGACTCACCGCCCGCGCCTGCACCAGCTCACCTTCTGCTCTCGCCAGCCGCTCGCGCAGCTCGGCGATCTCGCGCTCGGCGTCCTCGAGCAGGTCGACATCGGCCACCGCGGAAGGAGCGAGGGGAGGCGCGGCTCGCGCCGCCTCCTGGCCTGGGGGGTCACAGGCCGGCAGCGTCATCGGCAGCTCGTTCACGACGATCTCGGGCTCGGCGAGCAGAGCCGCGAGCTCGTGCATCTGCGCCCAGAGCCCCGTCTGGCGCGCGACCAGCAGCAGCGACAGGCAGCAGCCGACGGCGAGGAGGGTGGGGAGGCGCCCGCTCCGGCTCCGGCTCCCGCTCCGGCTCCCGCTCTGCGGCGAGAGTTCGGCGGTGTCTCCCGGCCGTGACCTTCTCTGAGACGTGGCGCGGCGGCGCGGCGGCATGGCGTTCATCGCGTCCTCCCTGCGGCAGGGGTCCGTCGATCCGGGACGGCTTGCGTGGCCGTCCGGCGGCGGCGCACTCCGCGACGCCGTTCTGCCAGCTAGATCGTCGCCGCCGCAGTCGGACTGACACCGTCACCGGGGCGCGCGGCGAGCGAGACTACTTGGAGGCCACTCCGCGATCCGGCAGTTTCTCGCCCCCCTCGATGCGGACCGGCAGCCTGTTGCCCGCCGGCGGCAGGGGGCAGGTGGCGTAGGCGGTGAAGACGCAGGGCGGGTTGTAGAGACGGTTGAGGTCGACGACGACGCTGCCGTCGGCGCGCACCTCGGCACTCAGGTAGCGCCCGCCGGAGTAGGTCTCGTCGCCGTTCGTCTGGTCGGCGATGATCAGGAGCAGGGGCTCGTCGCGCGCCGCTCCGACGGCGCCGAGCCTGTAGCCGACGCCCGCGATCTCCACCACGACGTCGCCGACCGAAGGGTGCTCGTAGACCTGGCCGACGACGTTCTCGAGCATCAGGCCGGGGCCGGCGGTCCTCTCCTCGAACCTGCCGACCAGCACGAGATCGCGCCGGTACTCCCAGCTCGGGATCTCCTCGAGAGCCTCCCCGCGCGGGGAATCGAGGTCACGGATGCGCAGAGCCAGCTCGCCTCCGCGGTCGATCAGGCGCAGGCTGAGGCTGCCGGCACTCACGATCGTCGGCGTCGGCGTGGCGTCGCTGTGCAGCTCGCTGCGGCGGATCGAACGGCCGTTGAGCAGGACCTCGGCTTCGGGTTGAACCTCCAGCCAGACTCTGGCCGGCGGGGAGCCCTCCTCGACGACCAGGGTGGCGAAGGTGGGTGGCTGGCCGGCCAGCGACGGCACCTCCGGGAGAACGATCCGATTCTCGGGTCCTGCTCCGATCGAATGGCTGCCCGGCGAGAGCCAGTGCAGACCGACGACCGAAGGCCAGCCCTCCGGGCCGCGCAGGGCCTCGAGACGATCCTGTCGCCACTTCCGGTGTCCGGACTCCCGGAACTCGGCGAGTTGGTCGGGCAGGGGCGGGGCCTCCTCGCCGGGTCGCGCTATCTCGCCAGGTCCGCCGCAGGAAGTGCAGGCGGCCGTCACCAAGAGGGCTGCGAACCGCCGACGGAGCGCTCGTCGCTGGCGCCGTCTCGCCGGCTCCTGCGCCTGCGCCGCGGTGCTGAACGTCGACCTCACCGCTTCACCGCACCAGCAGATCGGCGACGTACCAGAGCGTCAGCGCCAGCCAGCAGACCATGAAGACCGACCCGGTGACGATGCCGAGCAGGGCATCGGAACGTCCGGGCTTTCCCGGCAGGGCCAACGACCGCGACAGCGCGATCGAGCTGACCACGACGGCCACGACCGCGATCGGGAAGAGCGGCAGGATCGCCCAGATCGCCAGCGTCTTGCCGAGCCTGGCGAGCTGATTGGCCGATGCCGCTGCGCGTCGTGGGTGCGGGCGACCGGGCCGCTCCGAGCTCGGCGCCTGCACCGGCTGCGTCTTCTGTCTCGGCTGGTTCGGCCCGCGGCCGGACCCTGTAGTCGGGCGCGATGGTCGTGCAGGGCGGTCGGGGATCAGCGCCCGGCGCTGCTCGGGGGTGAGCAGGATGGTCTCGTTGGACACCGGTGCCTCGGGCGCCACCGGCGCGGCCGTCGCCGTGACCCCGAACACCGGACAGTCGCGGCGCCCGACCGGACAGGATCCGTCCTCCGGATCGACCAGACCTCGGCACCTGGCGCAGGTGATCACGAAGCTGTTCCGCCGGCATCTGCGTCGCCGGCCGGAGTGGGTTCGGATCCCCGTGCTCGGCGCGCCAGGAGCACGGTGCGATCGTCGTGGGCCGGCAGGTTCGCCGTGAAGCGCGTCAGATCTGTGCGCAGCCGCTCGAGGATGTCGTCGAGGGGTTCGTCTCGCCTTGGAGCGACGCTGGCGAGGATTCCCTCGACACCGAACTCCTCGCCCCCCGGGCTCTCCGCCTCGGAGACACCGTCGGTGTAGATCAGCAGCAGGTCTCCGGCCGCCAGCTCGAGGTGCTCCTGCTGGTACTCGGCCCCGTCGACCAGGCCGATCGGCATGCCGGTGGGACCGAGCTCGATGGCGCTGCCGTCGGTACGCAGCAGCAGGGCCGGGTTGTGACCGGCGTTGGCGTAGGTCACTGCACTGGTGGCCAGATCGACGACGGCGATGAAGGCGGTGGCGTACTTCTCCGGCGGACTGCGGCGGAAGAGACGGCGCGAGAGCACGGTGCAGATCTCCGCCGGGGAGGAGCCGTCCTCGATCGGGCCCGCCGAGAGCGCCTCCAGCGAAGCGGTGAGCAGCGACGCAGGAATGCCCTTCCCCGAGACGTCGGAGACCACGAGCACCAGCTCGGCGCCGTCTCTGCGCGGGATGATCTGGTAGTAGTCACCGGAGACTCCGCGCGACGGCAGGTTGCGCGCCTCGAGGTCCCAGCCCCCGACGTCGGGCAGCGAAGAGGGCAGGAGCGAGACCTGGATACGGCGGGCCAGGGCCAGATCCTCCTCGAGCTTGCGACGGGCGACGGCGTCCTCGGTCAGCGCCACGTTGCGGATCTTCAGCGCCGCGATCGAGGCCATGGAGACGAGGAACTCGAGGTCCTCCTCGCGGAACTCCCGCACGGCGACCTTCGAGCTGAGCACGATCATGCCGAGGCTCTCTGATCCGTCGAGCAGCGGAGCGGCGACGATCGAGCGCAGTCCGCTCATGATGATGCTCTGAGCCTCGGAGAAGCGCTCGTCGGTCGCCGCGTCGACGACGATCGCCGCCATCCCCTTCTCGCAGACCTCCTCGATCAGGGCGCGCGACAGCGGGATCTCCCCACCGTCTGGATCTTCATCAACGGCGTCGCGCTCGGAGCGCGAGGCAACCCGCTCGAACTCGCCGCCCGACTGGCGGAGGAAGATGACCCCCTGTTCGGGCCGTAGCTCCTCGAATGCCCGCTTGAGGATCAGCGACAGCAGCTCGTCCTGCGAGATCGATCGTCCCAGCGCTTCGTGCACCTCGTTGATCCGTCGCAGGCGCGCGGCATAGTGGCGCAGGTCGGCCTCGGAGAGGGCGCGGTCGCCGGTGACCTCGGACTCGACCTCACGCAGCACCTCCGAGGCGGGGCGGAAGATCGTGGCGCCGAAGTCGACCGTGGTCGCCGGCTGGTTGCCGCCGAGGTCCTCGAAGGAGATCGTCGATCCCGAGACCTTGATCACGTCGCCGGGATTCACCGCCGTCGGCTTGCGGATCGGCACTCCGTTCAGCTCGGTGCCGTTTCGCGACCCCAGATCCTCGACCAGCACCGTCGCCCCGGCGCGGAAGAGCCTGGCGTGGTGCCGCGACAGGAAGGGATCCGCGAGCGCCAGATCGGACGTGGAGGCCCGCCCGATCACCATCGAGTCGGTGTCGAAGGTGCGGTGGAATGCCGGACCATCTGCCGGCTCGACGTACAGCTTCATCGTAGGGTCGGACGGGCTCGCGACCGGGATCGGGATCGCAGCAAGAGGCGAGGCAGCGCCGTGCGCGCTGCGGTCGCGGAGCAGCGTAACCTCCTCGGAGGCCGCAGTATACGAACGTCCTCGGCCAGCCGTGTGCTCGCCGGTGGGTGTGCCAGGCTGACACACGGGACGGTGGTCGGGAACTTGCAAGTCGAATCATCGGCGGCCAGCCCAAGGGGTGTAGGATCCCGACAGAGGATCCAGTGCCGCCGGGCCACGACCTCCCACGATGACGGGCCCGGCGGCACCACTCCGGTGCCACGGCAGCGTCGTGGCGCCGGGACGCCGGCCGTAAAGGCCGAACGAGAGAGGCGAGCGAGACAGATGAAGAGCAGCGAACCGAAGCCGGAGGCGACCGAGAAGCGCCCCTATCGGCCACCCCGGATCCTGTCGAGGGAGAGCCTGGAGGCGGTTGCGGTGGTGTGCACCGACGCCAGCGCCAAGGCGGATCCGTACGCCTGCCCGTCCGGTCCGTTGAATTCGTAGTCGCCCGGTCGGCCGCGCGAGCGCTCAGCGCAGCTCGTACTTCTGCAGCTTGCGATACAGCGTCGTGCGGCCGATGCCGAGCTCACGACACACCTGGGAGACGTTGCCGTCCAGGCGTTGCATCGCCTGACGGATCGCTTCCTTCTCGAGCTCCTCGAGGGTCACCTCGCCGAAGTCCGGCCAGGCGTCTCCGTCGGAGGGCTCGGGTGCCGTTTCGCCGTTCACCGCCTCGCCGTCGGCCGCCGCCGGACGATCGGCTGCCGGCGTCGGCTCGGGGCTGGCCGGTGGCTCCGGGATCTCGACGCCCTGCCCACGGAGCGCTTCGACGATCCGGGGTGGCAGGTTGTGGGGGTGGATCTCACCTCCCTCCGCGACCACGGCGGCGCGCTGCATGGCGTTCTGCAACTCGCGCACGTTGCCGGGCCAGGTGTAGCGCTCGAGGATGCCCATGGTCGTCTCGGTCAGCGCGAGCGGTCCCAGCTCCTCGCTCTTGGCGAACTGCTCGACGAAGCTGGTGGCGAGCTCGCGAAGGTCGTCGAGCCGCTCGCGCAGCGGCGGGATCTCCAGCTCGAAGACGGCGACGCGGAAGTAGAGATCCTCGCGGAAACGGCCGGCATCCACTTCCTGCTGGAGGTCGCGGTGAGTCGCTGCGAGCAGTCGGAAGTCGGAGCTCAGCTCCTGATTGCCTCCGACCCTGAGGAAGAGGCGCTCCTGGAGTACCCGCAGCAGTTTCGCCTGGGCCGACAACGAGAGCTCGGCGATCTCGTCGAGGAAGATGGAGCCGCGGTTGGCCTGCTCGAACTTGCCGATACGCCGCGTCGTGGCGCCGGTGAACGAGCCCTTCTCGTGACCGAAGAGCTCGGACTCCTGCAGCGTCTCGGGAATCGCGGCGCAGTTCACCGCGACGAAGGGCCCCTCCTTGCGGGCACTCTGGAAGTGGATGGCGCGAGCCACCAGCTCCTTGCCGGTGCCACTCTCGCCGTGTGCCAGCACTGTGATGTCGCTCTCGGTGAGCCGGTCCATCTGGCGGTAGAGCTGACGCATCGGAGCGCTGCGACCGATGATCCCCGGGAAGGTGCGGCCGGCTGCCTCGCGCTCGAGGTGCTGCAGCCGAAGGTGCATGCGGTAGTGCTCGACGGCGTGGGTCAGGCGATTCAGCAGGTCGTTGCGGTTGATGGGTTTGGCGAGGTAGTCCCAGGCGCCCTCGCGCATCGCTCCGACGATGCTGTCGATCTGGGTGTCGCTGGTCATGATCAGCACCGGCAGCGACGGCTGCGCATGGCGGATGCGGCGCAGCACCTCGATGCCGTCGAGCCCCGGCATGTGCAGGTCGAGGCAGACCGCGTCTGGGAGCGAGTGGGCGAGCGCGGCGACGCTCGACTCGCCCTCCTGGAAGCTCTGCACCCGGTATCCCTCGCGGGTCAGCCAGCTCTGCAGGAGGTGGAGCTGGGTGCGGTCGTCGTCGACCAGGAGGATCAAGGGTTCGCCGTCTTCGTGCATCGCTTCGTGTGAACTTCCGGGATCGGTTCATGTAGCACCGGGCGCCTCGTGGAGCCCGGGATCGGCCTCGGATGGGCTGCGCGCATCGGCGCCGTGATCCCTTCCGGAACACCCTCGGCCGATCTTGGCGACGAGATTACTACGTTCTGGAGTTTTCGCCGGTGCCCACCGAGGGACCTCGTTGCCGTCTCTCGGCCCGCCCGCCCGCTGGACGCTCTCACCTCGGACCTCGGACCTCGGACCTCGGCGACGGCGTCGACTGACCGCTCCTCGTTGCTAGACTGCGCGCCGTCCTGCGGCGACCCGACGGCGACTCCGCCTGCCGGTCTGCGCCGAGATCGCTCGGTCTGCGAGCGGGCTCCGGGCGGCGGACCGGCGCCGGCCGCGAGGGAACGCCGAGGGAACAAGGCCGCATCGCCGTTCGTTGGTCCGGCGCAGGGGAGGCCGAGTGACGACGGCGGTGCGTTCGGCCCGTCTCGGGGTGCCGGCCAAGGCCCGGTGAAACGGCCCTCCACCGACCATCTACCGTCCACACTCCCTTCGCTCTCCGCCCCGACGGGTCTGCACAGAGCATTCGCGAACCGCACCCGCGATCCCCTCCTCGAACCGAAGCTCTCGCCACCGTCCGTGCCGCGCGTCCCCGGGGCGTCGGCCCGCGGCACGTCGGCGCCGCTGATGGCGCGACGTACGAGACTCCCGGAGCACCCAACCCCATGAACAAGACCGTCGAAGAACTGAAACCGGAGATCGACGCCCTCGTGCCGGCGCTGCAGCGGGTCCGCAGCGAGGTCGGCAAGGTGCTCGTCGGCCAGGGCATCATGGTCGAGCGGCTGCTGCTGGCGCTGGTCGCCGACGGGCACATCCTGCTCGAGGGGATCCCCGGCCTGGCGAAGACGACCGGCATCCGCAGTCTCGCGGCAGCGGTGCACGCCGACTTCTCGCGCATCCAGTTCACGCCCGACCTGCTCCCCGCCGATCTCGTCGGCACCCAGATCTATCGTCCCCAGGACCATCAGTTCGTGGTCAAGCAGGGGCCGATCTTCGCCAACCTGCTGCTCGCCGACGAGATCAACCGCGCGCCGGCGAAGGTGCAGAGCGCCCTTCTCGAGGCGATGCAGGAGCGTCAGGTGACGCTCGGCGACCGTAGCCACCGCCTGCCCGACCCCTTCCTGGTGCTGGCGACCCAGAACCCGATCGAACAGGAAGGCACCTATCCGCTTCCCGAGGCGCAGGTCGATCGCTTCATGCTCAAGCTGCGTGTCGACTATCCGTCGCGGGAGGACGAGCGGGAGATCATGCGCCGGATGTCCAGGCGCGAGCAGCCGCGCGTCGAGCCGGTGGTCGATCTCGACGAGGTGCGCCGTGCCCGCGACGTGGCGGACGCGGTCTACGTCGACGCCAAGGTCGAGGACTACATCGTCGAGCTGGTGTTCGCGACCCGCCAGCCGGAGAAGGTCGGGCTGGAGCGTTTCGAGCGCCTGATCGAGTACGGGGCGTCGCCGCGCGCCACCATCTACCTGGCACGGGCCGCCAAGGCGCAGGCCTTCCTCGCCGGCAGGGCGTACGTGACCCCGCAGGACGTCAAGAACGTCGGGCTCGACGTGCTGCGCCACCGCGTGCTGCTCTCGTACGAGGCCGAGGCCCAGGAGCTGACCTCCGAAGAGCTGATCCTCGAGATCTTCAACACCGTCGACGTTCCGTGAGGACGGGGCGTGGTGAGCGGTAACAGAGACGTCTCGCCGAACCGGTCACCGCGCCGGTCGCCGGCGATCGTCGATGGCTCCCAGGTCGGCGAGGCCCTGCTCGCCCGGCGCCGCAGCGTGCGACGCGAGCGCGAGCCGGTGGAGGTGCTGCAGGGAGAGCTGTTCCAGAAGATCAAGCAGATCCAGATCCGCACCCAGCGCCTGGTGACGGACGCCATGGCTGGGGAGTACGAGAGCGCCTTCAAGGGGCGCGGCATGGAGTTCGAGCAGGTGCGCGAGTACCAGCCCGGTGACGACATCCGCCACATCGACTGGAACGTCACCGCGCGGATGAACGCGCCCTTCGTCAAGGAGCATCGCGAGGAACGCGAGCTGACGGTGATGCTGCTGGTCGACGTCAGCGCTTCGGGCGCTTTCGGCAGTCGGGGTCAGCTCAAGAACGAGGTCGCGGCGGAGATCGCCGCGGTGCTCGCCTACGTCGCGGTGCACAGCAACGACCGAGTCGGCCTGGTGCTCTTCTCGGATGCGGTGGAGAAGTACATACCGCCGAAGAAGGGCCGCTCGCACGTGTGGCGGGTGATCCGCGAGATCCTCAACTTCGAGCCTGAGGGCCACGCCACCGACCTGCAGGGAGCGCTCGAGTTCCTCACCAAGGTGGCGCGGCGCCGGGTCGTCTCGTTCGTCATCTCGGACTTCCTCGACCGCGGCTTCGACGACCGGCTGAAGATCGCCGCGAGACGTCACGACCTCACCGCCGTGTCGATCTCGGATCGTCGCGAGGCCGAGCTGCCGTCGATCGGTCTGATCGAGCTGGAGGACGCCGAGACGGGCGAGGTGTTGCGCATCGACAGCTCGGATCGTCGGGTGCGAGAGCAGCTCGCGTCTCTCCATCGCGATGAGGCGAACCGTCTTCGCGACCTCTTCCGCGCCGCCGGTGTCGGACAGATCCGGGTCTCGGCCGGCGAGCCGTACGTCGACACCATCGTCCGCTTCTTCCGTTCCCGTGAACGCGCCTGAATCGATTCGCGACGGTTCGGCGCCGCCGCGCGACGGTGGCCGCCGCCATCGGGCCGTCGGCCGGCGCTGCCCCAGGTCGCGCGCCGCGGCCCTCGTGGCGTTCGCCGCGCTGGTCGCCACCTGCGCCGCCTGCGGCGGTGAGCGGGCCGGCGATTCGCCGCGTGACGTCTCGGGGCCGCCGCCGCCGATCGAGGTGCGCAGCGCGCTCGAGCCGGCCACCGGCACGATCGGAGACCGCTTCACCTACGTCGTCGAGCTCGAGCGGGATCCGGGCGTCGAGGCGCAGCTGCCGCCGCTGGTCGATTCCCCGGGCGACGGTGCGCGCGATCCGTCGGGCGCTTCGTCGGGCGCTGCGTCGGGCGATGCGTCGGGCAGACTCCCGACCGAGGAACGCCTGGCCGGGGTGCCGGTCCTCGAGCGTCGCCAGCGGCTCGACGAGCTGCCGGGGGGACGTCTGCTGCAGCGCGTCGAGCTTGTGCTGCGGCCTACCCGGGTCGGCACCTGGGAGCTGCCGGCGGTCGTCGCCGAGGTGGGCGAGGACGTCGGGCAGGAGGCCGCGGCCGCTGCGAGGTCCGAAGCGCGCCGGCTGGAGGTGACCTCGGTGCTGCCGACGGACGTCGCCGAACTGGACATCCGTGACGTCAAGCCGGTCCGCGAGCTGCGCGATCCGTGGTGGTGGCGGGCGGTGCTGCTGGCGGCCGCCGGTGCGCTGCTGCTGATCGCAGTGCTGCGGGTCGCGCGCCGCAGGAGGCTCGAAGAGGCACGCGCGGCCTCCGAGGAGCGGCAGATGAGCGCCCACGAGTGGGCCTTCGCCAGGCTCGAGGAGCTGCGCCGCAGCGAATTCGTCGATCTCGACGAGCTACGCACCTACTACTTCTCCCTCTCCGGAGTCCTGCGCGAGTACATCGAACGGCGGTTCGTGGTGAACGCCACCGACCTGACGAGCGAGGAGATCCTCGCCAGGGTGCGCACGCTGAACCTGGGCTCGGCGCTGCAGCGCCGGCTCGCCGCCTTCCTGTCCGAGACCGACAGGGTCAAGTACGCGGCCCAGGTGCCGGCCAGGTCCGAGATCGAGCAGACCTGGGAGGCAGCCGTCGGCTTCGTCGAGAGCACGCTGCCGCAGGTCGGGGCGGCGGCTGACGCGAGCCAGCCCGAGGCAGAGGGCCCGGCGGCCGCGAACGGCGGGTCGTCGCGCCTGTCGCCGCCCGACGAGCCGGGAGGGTCGCCCTCCGCCGCCCGCGGAGAGGGGGAGCACTCCAGCCGATGAACGGTTCCCTGCACTTCGCCGATCTCTGGATGCTCGCCTACCTCGGTCCGGCGCTGCTGACCTGGGCGCTGCTGGTCCTGGCCCGGCGCTGGTGGAGCCGCCGGGCGAGGCCTGCCGCGGTGCGCTTCTCGAGCCTGCATCACGTGCGCCATCTGCGTCGCTCGCCGACGCTCTGGATGCGTCGCGCCGTCGCTGCCCTGCGCTGGTTGGTGCTGTTGCTGCTGCTCGTCGCGCTGCTGCGCCCGCAGACCGGGCGCAAGCTCACCGAAGTGAGCACCGAGGGGATCGACATCGTGCTGGTGATGGACACCTCGGGCAGCATGCAGGCGCTCGATCTCGACGCAGACGAGCGATCCCTGGTGCGCCGTCGCAACCGTCTCGAAGTCGCGAAGGACGTCGTCGAGGAGTTCGTCGATGCTCGCGTCAACGATCAGATCGGACTGGTCGTGTTCGGCGAGAACGCGTTCACCCAGTGCCCGTTGACGCTCGATCACGGGATCCTCAAGACCTTCCTCGAGCGGCTGGAGATCGGCATGGCCGGGGACGCGACGGCGATCGGATCCGCGGTCGGCACAGCGGTGAAGCGTCTGCAGGACTCGGAGGCGACGTCGAAGGTCGTCGTGCTGCTGACCGACGGGCGCAGCAACGCCGGCAGCCTGAGCCCGCTGACCGCGGCCGAGATCGCCGCGACGTTGGGCGTCAAGATCTACGCCATCGGCGCCGGCACCCGAGGCGAGGCACCCTTCCTGGTCGAGACCCGGCTCGGGCCGCGGCCGGTGTACGAGAACGTCGAGATCGACGAGGAGACGCTGACCGCGATGGCCGAACGCACCGGCGGCGCGTACTTCCGGGCCGAGGACGAGGGGGCGCTGGCAGAGATCTACGCCCAGATCGACGAGCTCGAGCGCACCGAGATCACCATGGAGTCGTTCATGGAGTACGACGAGGAGTACCCGTGGCTGGTGGTGCCGGCGCTGCTCCTCCTGGTGCTGGAAATGGTGCTGCTGAATACCCGGTTGAGGACCCTGCCGTGATCGTCATCCGCAGATCCCGCGACGGCAACGGCGCGTTCGGCCCTCGGCGACGGCCCGAGCCGAGAACCGTCGTCCAGACGCTGGCGTTGGTGGCCGTGCCGCTGCTCGTCGGTTGCGCCGACGCCCGCATCCAGCGGCCGGGAGCGTTGTGGCTGCTGTGGGTGGTGCCGCTGCTGGTCGCCTTCTTCGTCTGGGCCGGCGCCGCCAGGCGGCGCGCGCTGCAGCGGTTCGCCGACGAGCACCTCCTCGGCCAGCTGCTGCCGGGCCACAGCGCCGCCCGGCGCCGCGTGAAGGCGACGCTCCAGGTGCTTGCGGTGCTCGCTCTGCTGATCTCACTGGCGGGGTTCGAGATGGGATTCGAATGGGAGGAGATCCGCCGCCGCGGCGTCGACATCGTGGTCGCTCTGGACGTCTCCGACTCGATGTTGGTGGGCGACACCGAAGCCGGAGGATCGCTGTCGCGCCTCGAGCGCGCCAAGCGCGAGATCAGCGATCTCCTGGCGCTGCTCGAGGGCGATCGCATCGGGCTCGTCGCGTTCGCCGGAACGGCTTTCCTGGAGTGCCCGCTGACCCTCGACTACGGCGCCGCCGAAATCTTCCTCGACTCGCTGGAGCCCGACCTCATCCCGGTGAAGGGCACGGCGCTCGCGCAGGCGATCCGCACGTCGGTGGAGGCGTTCGAGGAGAGCTCGAGCACCTCCAAGGCGATCGTCCTGATGACCGATGGCGAAGATCATCTCGGTCAGGCCGTAGCGGCAGCGGAGGAGGCGGCCGCCGCCGGGATCCGAATCTTCACCATCGGCATCGGACGCGAGGAAGGGTCGCCGATCCCCGATCCGGGCGGCGGCTTCCGGCGCGACGCGAGAGGAGAGATCATCCTCAGTCGGCTCGACGAGCCGACCCTGCAGCGCATCGCGCTGGCGACGGGCGGTCGGTATGTGCGCTCGGTGACCGGTGACGTCGACCTGGAGCAGGTGTACTCGTTGGGGATCAAGGCGACGATGCAGGATCAGGATCTGGGCACGACGCGCCAACGGCGCTGGAAGGAGCGCTTTCAGTGGCTGGTCGGTGCGGCCATCGTGCTGCTCCTCGTCGAGGCGTCGATCGCCGAACGTCGGTCGCTGAACCGCGCGCCGCACCTGGCCGAGGAGATCGGCTCGTGAACGGCGCGGTGCGAACGCCGCTGTCGCGGTTCTTCCGGGTCTCGGCCCTGGTCGTTCTGCTCGCTGCTCCGCTGGCTGGCCAGGCGGCGAATGATCCGGTCGAGGCCTACCGCGAGCAGAGGTACGAAGAGGCGCTCCGCGGTTTCGAGCGTTGGAAGAGCGAACGTCCCGACGAGCCGCTCATCGATCTCAACCTGGGCAGCGCCCGCTACAAGCTCGGGCAGCTCGATGCGGCGACTCAGAGCTACCAGAGCGCTGCGAAGGCAGCGGAGGAGGCGGGCGAAGCCGACCTGCGCTCCGAGGCGCTGTACAACCTCGGCAATGCGGCGTTCCGGGCCGGCCGTCTTGCCGAGGCGGAGCAGCTCTTCCTGCAGGCACTCGACCTGGCGCCGGGCGACGTCGATGCAAAACACAACCTGGAGGTCGTGCAGCGTCGCCTCGAGGAGCAGCAGCAGAACCAGGACGGCGGCCAGGACCAGGACCAGGACCAGGAGCAGGACGGCGGTGATCAGGACTCGGACGCGGAGCAGCGCGGCGACTCCCCGCAATCCGGCGGTGGCGAGCAGGAACGAGACGACTCCGAGGCCGACGGAGCGCCCGACCACAGCGAGTCCTCTTCCGACGGCGCTCCGGGAGCCGACGAAGACGAGGACGGCCTGTCCGACGAGCAGGAGCGCAGCGCCGAGAACCCCACCGACCCGAGCAATCCGGACAGCGACGGCGACGGCCGCCTCGACGGTGAGGAGGACGCCAACCGCAACGGCCGCGTCGATCCCGGCGAGACCGACCCCAACCAGCCCGATCCGCCGCAGTCGGAGCCTTCCGAGCCGCGCCAGGGTGACGGCCGGCCGCAGTCGTCGGAGCCAGCCGGGATGACGCCCGAGGAGGCGCAGCGCTTCCTGCAGGCGCTGCAGGAGGAGCGACCCGCCGGCGAGCGCCGGGCGCGCGCCGGCCAGCTGCGCCAGGAGAAGGACTGGTGAGCCACCGCGCGACACGCTCCGCTGCCGAATCCAGGCGCCGGCTGTCGCGCCTGGCCGGCGCGTTGTTGAGCGCCCTGGCGATCGCCGACGCGGTCTCGGCGCAGCGCATCCAGGCGACGGTCGACCGCAACCAGACCACCCTCGGCCGGCCGATCGAGCTGACCGTGCGGACCTGGGACGTGGCCGGAGCCCGGCCGCGTCTCCCGGACCTCTCCGCCTTCCGCGCCCAGGCCGGGCCGGTCGGGCAGCAGGTCTCTCTGGTGAACAACAAGATGTCGGCCAGCCTGAGCTACACCTACTACCTGACCGCGCGCGAACCAGGCGAGTTCGTGATCGGTCCGGTCAGCCTCGAGGTCGAGGGCGAGACGCTGGAGACCGAACCGATCAGGATCCGGGTGCTGGCGGACGACGAGGCGCCGGCGGCGGAGGACGACCGCGACACCTTCGTCACCGTCTCGATCTCCGAGGAGCGGCCCTACGTCGGCCAGCAGGTGGTCTACGTGTGGCGCTTCTACCGCCGGGTCCAGGTGGCCGACGCTCAGCTCGAGGAGATGAGTTTCGGCGACCTGGTGGCCGAGAACCTGGGCGACGTGCGCGAGTTCCGCACCACCGAGAACGGCGTCGAGTACCTGGTCAACGAGATCCGCAAGGCGCTCTTCCCACAGCGACCCGGGCCGGTGGTCATTCCGCCGTCGGTGCTCTCCTTCCAGGTCGCCGTGCGCTCGCGCCGCTCGCGCAGCGTGTTCGACTTCGGCAGGGTGGCGATGGAGCCGAGGTCGCTGCGCTCGCGCCCGCTCGAGCTCGAGGTGCTGCCGCTGCCTCCGGCGCCGCCGGGCTTCCGTGGGCTGGTGGGAGACTTCGACATCGACGCTTCGCTGGCTCGAGCGCAGGTGGCCGTCGGCGAGTCCGCCACCTTCGCGGTGACGGTGAGCGGTCGCGGCAACGTCCAGATGATCGGACCTCCCGAGCTGCCCGAGTTGCAGGGCTTCAAGGTCTATGACGACAAACCGTCCAGCCGTATCGAACGTGCCGAAGGCGGCCTCTCGGGCAGCAAGACCTTCCGCTCGGCGCTGGTCCCCCTGCAGCCGGGCGAGACCGAAGTCGCGCCGCTGCGGCTCGTCTACTTCGATCCAGCCGCCGAGGAGTTCCGGGTCAAGACGACGACGGCGCTGACCCTCGACGTCGTCCCGGGAGAGGGCCGCGAGGATCTGATGCTGACCGAGTCGGTGGCGCCGACCACCGGCAAGGTCGCGGTGAAGATCCTCGCCGACGACATCCTCCCCCTCCATCGTGGACTCCGCTCGCTGCGCCCCGGTGGGCTCGACGGCTGGAGGGCGCCGGTGGCCGCGCTCGGGTTCGCGCTGCCTCCGCTGGCGGTCTTCGCCCTCTGGCTGTGGGCGCGCCGCGAGTCGCGATTCGCACAGGACCGGGGCCTGCGCCGCCGTCAGGGCGCCCTGCGCGTGGCGCGTCGCACCCTTCGCGATCTCGCCGAAGACGCCGAGGCACGTCACGATCCCGAGATCCTGATCGAGCGCTGTTCGCGTTGTCTTCGCCACTACGTCGGCGACAAGCTGGATCTCGAGGGCTCTTCGCTGACCACCGCCGAGGTGGAGGCGGCGCTGCGCGAGACTGCGGCGACCGACGCCACCGTGCGGCGGGTGCGAGAGCTCTTCGACCGACTCGACGCCGCCCAGTACGGTGCTGCCAGCGACCGCAACCTGCAGCGGGATCGGATCGTCAAGAACCTCGACCAGCTGGTCACCACTCTCGACGCGGAGCTCTCCGCCAGGCGGGGCCGCAGGTGATGCCCCGAGGTATGCATCGGGTGATGTCGCGGGTGATCACGCAGGTCGTCGCCGGCGACGACCGCAGGAGGGTGCTCGTCCTGCTCGCGGCGCTGTCGGCCGGCATGCTGACGGCGTTGGCTCCGACGACGCCGGCTTCCGCGCTGGTCGGGCAGGAGCCGAGCGAGGAGCCGCTACGCATCGGCGGTGCCGCCGCGCCGGTCGAGGGAGAGGCCGGAGAGGCCGAAGGGATGGAGCCCGACACTCCCTCGGCGACGTCGGGACCGGAGCGCGGCGAGGTCGGCGGCGACGCCGGTGGCTCGCTGCAGCCGCCAGGCGCGGGTCGCCAGGAGACGGCCGCGGATCCCGATCCGGCGACCCTGTTCGGCGAGGCGGTGCAGGCGTACGAGTCGGGCGAGTACGGTCTCGCCGTCTCGCGTTTCCGACAGCTGGCCGAGATCGGGCCGGAGAACGCCTCCGCTCAGTACAACCTGGGCAACGCGCTGCTGCGCAGCGGCGAGCTGGGCGGCGCCATCGCGGCGTACCGCCGGGCCCGTTCGCTGGCGCCTCGCGACGAGGACGTGTTGGCGAATCTCCAGTTCGCGCGCACCTCGGCACGCGACGCCATCGCCGCTCCCGATCCCGGCGCCGTACCGCGGACGCTCGTCTTCTGGCACTTCGGCTTCAGCCGCGTCGAGCGGATCTGGATCGCGGTGGTGGCCGGACTCGCGTTCTGGTCGGCGATCGCCCTGGTCCTGCTGCGGCGGGCTGCGGCGACGCGGCGCTGGCTCGCGGCGGTCGGCGGAGTCGTGCTGATCGCGATGCTGGCCTCGCTGGCGTTCGACTGGTGGCGCGGGGCCTCGGTGGCCGTCGTGCTGGCGCCGCAGGTCGACGCGCGCACCGCACCAGAGGCCTCGGGCGTGGTGCGATTCAAGCTCCACGCCGGCACCGAGGTGCGGGCGCTGGAGGAGCGGGGCGACTGGATCCTGATCGCTCTGCCCGACGGCGAGCGGGGCTGGATCGAGAGTCGGTTCGTCGAGCGAACCGTCTGAGGCCGAGGGACCACCCGTCGCGGCGCAGGCCGACAGCCGTGGCGAGGGCCGCGGCCGCCGAGCCGTGGATCAGGACCTGAGGCCGCGCCGGAACGAGCTCGGCGTGCAGCCGAGGAAGCGCTTGAAGTTGCGCTCGAAGGTGCGCAGGTCGCGGTAGCCGACCTGCTCGGCGACCTCCGAGATGCTCATCTCGCGGTTGCGCAGGAAGGAGATCGAACGCGAGATGCGCAGGGCGTTCAGCCAGCGCACGTAGGTGACCCCGGTCTTCTTGTGGAAGTAGTGGGAGAAGTAGGTGCGCTCGAAGCCGGCGACGTCGGCAGCCTCGGCGAGCGGTACCTGACGCTCGAAGTTGTCCTCGACGTGCTCGCGCACCGAGCGCAGGGCCTCGTCTGCGTCCAGGGCCGGCGACGAGCGCTTGAGGGCGCCGATCGTCGCGGCCGCGCGGTTCCGTTTCGCCATGGCTGGTCCCCTAGTGCAGATCGGAACGAGAAACGAGATCGCCGTTGACGGCGAGGTAGGGCGAGGGGCCTGCTCTCCGCGTTCCCGGCCTGGCTGTCCGGTGACCGTCCGGCTTCCCCGCGCCGGCCCACTGCGGAGAGGGAGCCGGCTTCGAGAGGCCCCCGCTCCCTCGCGATCTTAGCCGCGAAAACCTAGAAGCGCCGGATTTCCAAAGAAATGCCGGGTGTCGCGCAGTCTCCCTCGCCGTCCCACTGACCGCGAAGACGGGTGGTCGGGGCGATCCGGGCCGGGCGCACGGCCCTCGCCGTGGCGGCTCAATCCAGCGGCCGCCGCTGCACCATCGGTTCGACGGCGGCGTCGAGCCCGCTCACCACCAAGGTCTCCTCGCCGGAGGCGACGTCGATCTCGAGGGCGCGGGCGATCGCCGCCGGGGAATCCGAGAGCTGCAGCTGGTGGAGGCCGGGAGCCACCCTCCTCGATTCGAGCGGGGTCCAACCGAGTGGCGCGTCTCCGAGTCGCACGAAGAGGTCGCGGCTGGTGGAGGGTGCCCGCACGGTGAGGCGGCCGGGCTCCGCCAGAGGCGGCTCGATCGCCAGGCGCTGGCCTGGCTCGAGCTCGACCGCGACGGTCTCGAACGCCTGGTAGTCGTCGAGCAGGATGCTGTACTCCAGCAGGTGGCCGCCCGCCTCGATCTCCTCGATCACCTCGCCGTCGAGGATCAGTGCGTTGTCGCCGTCGATCGAGACCCGGATCGACGGATCCCAGCCGGGAAGCAGCCGCAGCGTCGCGGCGGACCGTCGTGGGTCCGCGCCGGCGGTGCCGGTGGCGGGCGCGGAGGTCGTCTCGGCGCGGCGCTGGTCGCCGGTCTCCGGACGGGCGACGACACCCTGACCCTCCGACTCCTGGCCGCCGGCGGACCACAGCAGCGCCGCGGCGATCAGGGCCACGACCACCAGCCCCGCCGCTGCGGCGGGTCGCAGCCAGGTGGCCGGGGAGCGTTCCGAGGGGTCGCTGCCGCCGGCCAGGGTGCGCAGTCCGGATCCCGACCGTGGGGCGCGGCGGATCGGCTCGACCTCGGCGGTGTCGAAGTCGGGATTGGTGTCGAACTCGTCGTCGTCGCGGCGCGGAGTCCGAGGGCGCGAGGATACCGGGCGCTGCACCTTGCCCAGGGGCATGGCGTCGCCGACCTCGGCGGTTTCCCGGTCGCCGCCGCCGAGGCCGGCCTGGCCGGCTGCCGCCGCCGGGAGGGCTTCGGCCCGCCCGGCGAGGGCGCGGGGTGCCGCCACCGGATCGGTGTCGCCGGCTCTCGGTACGGTGCGGAACTCCCAGGTCGGTCCCGAGAGGGAGGCCGAGGCGCGCGGTCTGCTCGCCGCTGTCTGGTTGAGCTCCATCAGCAGCTCGCTGCAGTTCGCGTAGCGCAGGTCGCGGTCCTTCTGCAGGCAGCGACGGACGACGGCGCGCAGGCGCTCGGGGGAGTCGGGCGCCAGCTCGTCGACGTCGGGCGGCGGCTCCCGCACGATCTGGTAGATCAGTCGCTGCGGAGATGTCGGTGCGTAGAGGGGTCTGCCGGTCAGCAGCTCGAAGGCGACGGCTCCGAAGGCGTAGATGTCGCAGCGCGCGTCGAGCGTCTGGTCGCCGCGGATCTGCTCCGGGGACAGGTAGGTCGAGGTGCCGACGGTCTCGCCGGTGGCGGTGAGCGAGGTGTCGCTGCGGTTGCTGCGCGCGATGCCGAAGTCCATGATCTTCAGCAGTCCCTCGTCGAGGACGCGCAGGTTCGAGGGCTTGATGTCGCGATGGATCACACCCTGGCTGTGGGCGTAGCCGAGACCGCGGGCGAGCTGTGTCAGGTAGCCGAGCTGGTCTTCCAGCGGCAGCTCCTCACCGTCGCCGATGACCTCGTCGAGGTCACGACCTTCGAGGTACTCCTGCACCAGGTAGGGAGTGCCGTCCTGCTCGCCGAGATCGAAGACGACGGTGATGTTGCGGTGCTGGAGGTTGCCCGCGATCGACGCCTCACGCAGGAACCTGGCTCGCACCTCGGGATAGTCTGCGAGACAGGTCTTGATCGCCACCCTCCGGCGGATCGCCGGGTCGTACCCTTCGAAGACCTGTCCGAACCCGCCCTCGCCGATCTTGCGCACGACCTCGTACTTGCCGAATCGCTGCATGATCGAGGCGCAAGATAGCACGCGCCCCGAGCGCTTCCGGTGTCCGGTCCCGACCGCGCGCCACGCTCGTCGCGGTGCGGTGCGGTGGGTCGCGGGCGGGGAGTCGCCCTGACCGCGCACCGGGAAGATCTCGGCGACTGGGCGCGGCCGCTGGTCGGCGCGGTGCGACGCGGCAGGCTGCGGGTGGCTGCCGTGCGCTGGGTCAGCGATCGCGGCCATGGCGAATTCACCTCCCTTGCCGGAGGTAGCGGAGCCCGGCTGTTCGATCTGGCGTCGCTCGCCAAGCCGTTCACCGCCACCCTTGCCCTGCGGCTCGACGCTCTCGGGCTGCTGGGCCTCGAGACGCGGGTGGCGGCGATCGGCGAGCCCTCCCGCTGGCCTCCGACGGCAGCCGAGACGACCCTCGAGGACCTGCTGCGTCACCGGGCGGGCAGGGTGCCCTGGCTGCCTCTCTACGCCCTCGACTGGCGCTGGGACGAGCGCCTGGCGCCGCGGCTGCTCGGCGACCACGCCGGCGGCGCACGACGCGGCGTCTACAGCGACCTCGGCTACCTGGCGTGGGGCCGCCTCGCCGAAGAGCGACTGGGGACACCGCTCCGCGATCTGCTCGACGAGCACGTGCTGGAGCCGCTCGGCCTGCTCGCCGAGGTGCTCGCGGCCGACGGGAGCGCTGCACGGGCGGGCGATCGCGTCCTGGCCAGTCCGATGGGAACCTCCGTCGAGGTCCGGCTCGCCGAGGGGCTCGGCCTGAGCGTCGACGACCTCGGACCACCGCGCCGCGGCGAGGCCCAGGACGGCAATGCGCGCTGGCTCTCCCGCTACTGCGGCCACGCCGGCCTCTACGGCAGCGTCGACGCCGTCTTCGAGCTCGGCGACCGCTGGCTGCGCGCGGCGGGCGGCCGAGGCGGTTTCCTGTCGCCGGAGGCGGTGCGCCGCGCCCTCGCGGGGACCGGCACGCGACGGCTCGGCTGGTGGATGCGCACGCTCCGGGGCGCCGGCGGCGCGGCGCTGTCGACGCGCGCCTTCGGTCACACCGGATTCACCGGCGGCAGTCTGTGGATCGATCCCGAGATCGGTCTGGTCGCGGTACTGCTCGCCCACCGCAGCGATCCGGAGGTCGACATGCAGCCGTTGCGGCGGGCGATGCACCGCAGGATCGTCGCCGCGGGCGCCGACGGGAGGGCTGGTGGAGGCTCGGGATAGGATGCCCCGACTTTCTCTCCGGGCGCGAGCGCGATGCTGGCCGGGCAGGCCGCTGAGTGACGGTTGCGCGTCCGCCGCAAGGAGCTCCTCGTGCTAGATCAGATCGCGCGCACCGTATCGACCACCATCAACGAGCTCCTGGGCCCGACCGCCAGCTTCCTCGAGGGGTACGTCTGGAGCTGGCCCGAGCAGGTGCCCCTCCTCGCGGTGCTGCTGCTCGGCACCGGGCTCTTCGTCACCACCCGGCTGGCGCTGATCCAGGTGCGTGGATTCCGCCATGCGATCGACATCGTGCGCGGCAAGTACGACGATCCCGAGGACGCAGGAGATCTCGCCCACTACCAGGCGCTGACCACCGCGCTCTCGGCGACGGTCGGCATCGGCAACATCGCCGGCGTCGCGATCGCCATCCGTATGGGAGGCCCGGGCGCACTCTTCTGGATGTGGGTGACCGCCTTCTTCGGCATGGCGCTCAAGTACGCCGAGTGCACCCTGGCGGTGCGCTACCGCACGGTGCACGCAGACGGCTCGGTCTCCGGCGGGCCGATGTACTACATCGAGCGCGGACTGGGTCCGAAGTGGAAGTGGATGGCGCTGCTGTTCGCCGCTCTGGCGGCGATCTGCTCGTTCGGCACCGGCAACATGAACCAGGCCAACACCATGGCCGACGCGCTGCGAGCGCAGTTCGGTGTGCCGCCGGTCTACACCGCGATGGTCGCGGCGACGATCGTCGCTCTGGTCATCATCGGTGGCATCAAGCGGATCGGACGGGTGACCTCGATCCTGGCGCCGGGCATGGCGCTGCTCTACGTCGGTGGTGCCCTGGTGATCCTGACCATGAACCTGCCTCAGGTGCCCGGCAGCTTCGCGCTGATCGTGCGTGAGGCGTTCGCTCCCACCTCGATGGTGGGCGGCGCGGCGGGCTCCTTCCTGATGACCCTGATGTGGGGCATCCGTCGTGGTCTCTTCTCCAACGAGGCAGGGCAGGGCAGCGCGCCGATCGCCCACGCGGCGGCGAGGACGGACGAGCCCGTGCGCGAAGGCCTGGTGGCCTCGCTCGAGCCGTTCATCGACACTCTGGTGATCTGCACCATGACCGGCCTGGTGATCGTGACTACCGGCGTCTGGAAGGAGAAGGAACAGCGCCTGATCGCTCTCACCGAGCTCGAGGGGGTGCACGCCGTCGTCGACGACCTCGGGCTGCAGGAGGCACTGCGCCAACGGGTCGAACGCGGCGAGCAGACCTACCCGGTGCGTGGTGGCGAGCTCGTCGGCGCCAGCCTGGTGCACCTCGGCGCGACGGTCGAGGACCTGCGTTTCGTCGACGCCGACGGCCAGCCGTGGGAGGGCCAGCTTCGCCTCGCCGCGGACGGCACCCTGGCCGCCGTCGACGCCGCGCTGCCGCCGCGTGTGCTGGGCTCGGGGCTGCTCACCGGCGCGCCGCTGACCGCGCGGGCCTTCAGCGTCGGCCTGCCGGGGCGCCACGGCGACCTGATCGTCACCATCTCGGTGCTCCTGTTCGCCATCTCGACGGCGATCTCGTGGTCGTACTACGGCGACCGGGCAACCGAGTACCTGTTCGGTCCGCGCGCCATCCCGGTGTACCGATGGATCTACGTCGGCTTCTTCTTCCTCGGCTGCCTGCTCTCGGTGTCCACGGTGTGGACCTTCGGCGACGTGGCGCTCGGCCTGATGTCGTTCCCCAATCTGCTGGCGCTCATCCTGCTGTCGGGCACGGTGGTGTCGTTGACCCGCGACTACTTCTCGCGCACGCCGGAGCGCTGATCGGGCGGAGGAGTCGTGCGTGGCTTTCCGGCGCGGCGGCTCCTTGGCTGCGCCGGGGCCGCTCGTCGCCAGAGTGACGTCGCCGTCAGTCGGCGCGCCCCGGCCGCGTTCTGGTGACGAGAGCGACGGTGGAACGTGGGGTGGCCGATCCCGCGTCGCCGCGCTCGCGGCATCGCGCGTCGTCGAGCACCTCGGTCGCGACGGCGGCAGGGAGGCTACGACCAGATGCACACAGCCCCGCAACAGGCCACGATCCACGACCAGGAGGCGGCGAGGCTGCCCGGGCGCGGCGGCCGCCGCCCCGGCGACGGGCCGCGGTCCGGCATGCCTGCCTCTCGCTCCGTCGTCGGCTCGGAACGCCCCCGCGAACGTCTGCTGGAGCACGGCGCCCGCACCCTGAGCGACGGTGAGCTGATCACCCTCCTGGTAGGCACGGGCGCTCCGGGCGTGCCGGCACGCCAGCTGGCCGGTGACGTGCTCGACCATCACGGCGGAGTGCAGGGACTGCGGCATGCGACGCCCGAATCGCTGCGTCGGCGCGGTCTCGGTCCGGCCAAGGTGGCGGTGCTGCTCGCCGCCGGGGAGCTGGCGGTTCGCATGGTGCGCGAGGAGTTACCGCAGCGCACAGCGCTCCATCGGCCCGAGCGCGCTGCCCGCTATCTGGCGATGCGCTACGGGAGCGTCGACCAGGAGGTCATGGGGGCGCTCTACCTCGACGTGCGCAGTCGCCTGATCGAGGATCGGGAGGTCTACCGGGGCACGCTGAACCGCGCTTCGGTGGAGCCCCGTGGCCTGCTCAAGCCGGCGCTGCTGCTGGGCGCCAGCAGCCTACTGCTCTTCCACACCCATCCGTCGGGCGACCCCACGCCGAGCGCCGAGGACCTGGCCTTCACCCGCCGCATGGTGGAGGCGGCGTCCGTCGTCGGTGTGCAGCTGGTCGACCACCTGGTGCTCGGTGGGCCGGACCGCTGGGTTTCGCTGCGTAGCGAAGGAGCGTGGTAGCTTGCGCCCGCCGGGCCCCGGGGCCGGTGCGAGCGCAGAGCATGATCCAGCGAAGCAGAACCGAGACGATTGGAGACGATCCCGAGACGGAGTCGAGTAGCGAGCGCGGTCACCTGCACTTCGACTGCGCCGCCGGCATCGCCGGCGACATGTTCCTCGGCGCCTGCCTCGAGGTGGGTCTGCCCCTCAGGGTGCTCGAGGGCGTGGTCGAGGCGCTGGAGCTCGAAGACGTCGGCGTCGACGTGCGGCGCAGCCGGCGTGGTGGAATCGCCGGCACGCGTTTCCGCGTCCTCCGCGCGGGCGAGCCGATCGACGGTCCGGACCCGGACGAGGAGCAGGGTCTCGCAGCCGGTAATGACTCCGCTGCCGCGGCGGGACACCTCATCGCTCCGGGTGGCGAACACCACGGGGCGGGCGATCGATCCCCGCCCTCGAGCTCACAGGGGCATTCGCACGCCCGCCAGGCATCGCACGGCCACGACTACCGGCAGCTGGCGCGGCAGATCGACAGGTGTCGGCTCGATGCCGCCGTACGCGAGCGGGCCTCGAGCATGCTGCGGCGCCTCGCCGAGGTCGAGGCGCGCATGCACGACGTGACGCTCGATGCGGTGCACTTCCACGAGGTCGGAGCGGTCGACTCGCTGGTCGACATCGTCGGCGCCGCCGCTGCGATGCATCACCTGGCCCCCGCCACGGTGAGCTGCGGACCGCTGGTGCTCGGTTCGGGATCGGTGCGCACAGCGCACGGGGTCCTGCCGGTGCCTTCGCCCGCCGCGGCTGAGCTGCTGCGCGGCACCGGCTGTGCCACGGTGATCGCGTCGAGCGGCGAGCTGGTGACACCGACCGGAGCGCTGATCGTGTCGGAGTTCGTCACCCACTTCGTCGGTGGAGCGCCGGGTGACGCAGGCTTGGCGCCGCTGCGCATCGACGCCGTCGGCTACGGCCTCGGCCGCCGCGAGCTGGCCGACCGGCCCAACGCCTTTCGCCTGACCCTAGGCCGTCGCGCCACCGCCGCACCGATGGACGTGAGGCCGGAGGTCTGCGTCATCGAGTGCCAGGTCGACGATGTCAGTGCCGAGATCGTGGCCCATGCGGCGCAGCGGATGCTCGTCGCCGGCGCGCTCGACGTCCTGTGCAGCGCGGTCCAGATGAAGAAGGGTCGTCCCGGCACCCTCGTCCAGGTGCTCTGCCGGCCTGCGGACCTGGATCGCCTGGCCGGCGTGCTGCTGCTCGAGACCGGATCGTTCGGATGCCGCTTCCAGCGCCTCCAGCGCTTCGAGCTCGAACGCACGTCGCTGAGCGTGCGCTGGCGCCAGCGCGACATCGCGGTGAAGCTGGGGCGGCTGCCCGAGGAGGCGGGGGCGTCGCCACGCTGGATCGTCTCACCCGAGTACGAGGACTGCAGCGCCGCCGCCCTGGCCACTGGTGTCGCGGTGCGCGAGGTGTTCGACGAGGTCCGCTCGCTGGCGCTGCGCGAGCTCGCTTCGGGTGGCCTGCACGGTTCGCCGCCCGCTGCCCCAGGCGATGACCAGGAGGGCGGATGAGGGCGGACGGTCCGTTCCCCTCCGTCGCCGGAGCGGGAGCGACGGTGCTCGCGGGTACCGCGAGCGCCGGCCAGCTGCGCTTCGTCGCCGCGGAGCTGACCTCGGCGGTCGAGGAGGCACGTCGCCGCCTCGACCTCGGGCCGCTGTCGACGCTCGCCTTCTCCCACACGGCGCTGGCTGCGGCGATGCTCCTGCCGCTCGCCGCCAAGCGCCCGCACCGCCTCGAGGTCGAGGTGCTCGGAGACGGCCTGGTCGGCAAGGTGATGGTGGAAGCTCGCTCGGACGGCGGGTTGCGCGGGACGGTGCAGGTTCCCAGGGCGGTCGGGGAGGGCGGCGTCGACGATCTGAGACTCGACGCCGCCTTCGGCAAGGGGCTGTTGAGGGTACGCCGCGTCGACGAACGGGGCAGCCGGTACGAGAGCCAGGTCGGACTGGTGCAGGGTGATCTGGCTCTCGATCTGGCGCACTACCTCGACCAGAGCGAGCAACGTCGGGCTGCGGTGCTCTTCGGAGTGCGGCTCGACGCCCGAGGATTGCGGCGCTGCGGTGGCCTGATCGTCGAGGCGCTGCCGGGCACCTCGGCGAGCGCGGTCGACGAGGTCGAACGGCGAATCCGTGAGCTCGACTCGGTGCACGGGGCGGTGGAGTCGCGGGGGGCCGAGGGAGTGGAGACGCTCCTGGCTGCGGCGATCGGCGAGCATCACCGGGTCCACGACCGCTGGCCCGTGGGCTTCCGCTGCGGATGCAGCCGCGAGGGACTTCGCCAGCGTCTGCTGGAGCTCGGCGGCGATCAGCTGCGCGAGCTGTTCGAGACCGAGGAGACCGTCTCCGCCGAGTGCGCCTACTGCGCCGAGACCTACCTCTTCGAGCGCGAGGACCTGCTCGAGGCCAACTGAGCTCGCCGCGGCTCAGATCACCGAGCGGGTGGGGCCCACGACCTCGCTCTGCAGCCGGGGCCTGCTCTGACCCTGTCGCAGCATCTGCTTCTGGATCAGCGAGAACTTGGCGGCGCAGCGCACGAACGCCTCGACCAGGTGCGGATCGAAGTGACTGCCTGCATCGGCGCGGATGCGCTCGACCGCCTCGTCGTGTGGGGCCGCCACCTTGTAGGGCCGCGAGGCCGTGATCGCGTCGTAGGCATCGGCGACGGCGACCACGCGGGCCCCGAGGGGTATGTCGTCGGCCTTCTTGCCGCTCGGGTAGCCGCTGCCGTCCCAGCGCTCGTGGTGGTCGTAGGCGATCTCCATCGCCATGCGAAGGAACCGTGCCCCCTGGCTGCGGAAGGGCACCTGACTCTCGATGACCTCTCTGAGAGTGTCGCCACCGCGCGTGGTGTGGGTCTTCATGATCGCCCACTCCTCCTCGGTCAGCGTGTCCTCCTTGAGCAGGATCTGGTCGGGGATCGCGACCTTGCCGATGTCGTGCAGCGGTGAGGACTTGAACAGGTGGTCGACGAACTCCGGAGTGGAGATGGCTCGGTAGGGGCCTGAGACGGCCAGCTCCTCGGCCAGCACCCTGCTGTACCACTGCATGCGATCGAGATGCAGGCCGGTCGAGTCGTCGCGGCACTCGGCCAGCTTGGCCACCGCCAGGAGGGCGATGTCGCGTGTCTCGAGGACTTCGCGGGTCTTCTCGCGGACCCGGCGCTCGAGGTCGTTCTGGTACTCGTCGACCTGCAGCCGGAGGCGCCTGCGTTCGAGCGCACGTTCCATGGTCTCGCCGAGGTCCTGGAGGTCGTACGGCTTGATGATGTAGTCGTAGGCCCCCGAGCGCAGGCAGCGGCGGACGTTGTTCAGATCGCTGTTGGCGGTGACCATCACCACCTGGATCTGGGGGTCGATCTTGAGCAGCCGCTCGAGCAGCTCGTCGCCAGGGATCCCCGGCATCTCGACGTCGGAGAGCACCAGGGCCGGATGGGGCTCCATGCTCGCGATGGCCAGCGCCTCGGCGCCAGTCGCGGCACCGACACAATGGTGCCCCATGTAGGTCACCTGGGAGACGAGCAGCTCGCGGATCGCCGTCTCGTCGTCGACCACAAGGACTTTCTCGGCCATGCTCGACTCCTCGCCCTTCGGGTCGGCCGCGCAGGCGGCGCTGGGCTCGCTCCGCCCCCGATCAGCCGGCGATCATCGCTTCTGGGCCGCCAGCAACTCCTGGCACGCGGTCACCAGCTGGTCCCGGGCGTCGGTCTTGGCGATGAACCTGTCGGCTCCCGCCGCCAGGACCTTCTCGCGGGTGGCATCGGTGGTGTCGCCCGAGATCGCGAGCAGGCGCAGCTCGTGGGTGAGGCTCTCGCGCAGCTTGCGGCAGAACTCGAAACCGTCCATGTCCGGCATGTGGATGTCGAACACGACGAGCTGCGGCTGCTCGGAGCCGATCCGCATCAGCGCCTCGACCGGGTGGTCGACCAGGATGGTCTCGATCTCGGGCAGACCCTGACGGAGGATCCTGCCGAAGAGGGCGAGGATCTCCTTCTCGTCGTCGAGCACGACCACCTTCTGGGTCAGCGCCTCGAAGGCCGGTGGGCTCGGCAGCCCGTGGCGCCTGAGGAACTCGAGCACCGCGCGGTGGGTGATACGACGGTGTCCGCCGAGGGTCTTGAAAGCCTCGAGCTTGCCCGCCTCGATCCAGTCGATGACCGTGGTGGGGACGACGCCGAAGTGTTTGGCGAGCTGGTTGGTGGTGTAGAGCCTGTCGGTCATGGGTGGGATCGCATGCGAGGAGATGGGATGGCAGCTGGGCTCGTCTGTGGCTCGCCGGGCTGACGAATTCCTAGATTATAGAGGAGAGCCCTGCGAATGCAGGGCTCTGGGTGTAGGTCGATCAGGAGGAGCGCTGGCGACGGCCTCCGCCCCCTCCCGAGCGTCGGCGCGGAGGCCGACCGCTGTCGCCCTGTCCGCGACCGTCGCGACCACCGTCGCGACCGCGCGGCGGGCCGCCGCCGCGCCGCCGGTCGTCCGAGGAACGGGGCTCCGGATTGCCATAGTCGGCGGGGTCGTAGTCGGGGCTCTCCATGATCACCGCCTTGCGCGACAGCCGGACCCTGCCGGTGTTGTCGATGTCGATGACCTTGACCGTCATCTCGTCGCCCTCGCGCACCACGTCGGTGATCTCCTCGATCCGGTTGGGAGCCATCTCGGAGATGTGCACCAGCCCGTCGGTACCCGGGAGGATCTCGACGAAGCAGCCATAGGGCTCGACCCGACGCACCTGGCCGGTGTAGACCTTGTCGATCTCGGGCACCTCGGTGAGGCGCTCGATCATCGAGATCGCCGCCTTGGCGGCCGCCGAGTCGGGAGCCGCGACGACCACGCGGCCGTCGTCGTCGATCTCGATCTGGCAGCCGGTCTCCTCGGTGATCGAGCGGATGGTCTTGCCGCCTGGGCCGATGACGTCGCGGATCTTGTCCTTGGAGATCATCAGTGTGTGCAGGCGCGGCGCATGGCGCGAGATCTCCTCGCGCGGCGTGCCGATCCGTGCCTCCATGGCCTCCAGGATGTGCAGCCTGCCGGCGCGGGCCTGCTCGAGGGCCTGGCCCATGATCTCCCGGGTCACGCCGGTGATCTTGATGTCCATCTGCAGGGCGGTGATGCCTTCACGGGTCCCGGCGACCTTGAAATCCATGTCGCCGTGGTGGTCCTCCTGGCCTGCGATGTCGGTGAGCACCGCGAAGTCGTCGCCGCTCTTGACCAGTCCCATGGCGACGCCGGCCACCGGCGCCAGCAGTGGGACGCCGGCATCGAACATCGCCAGCGAGCCGCCGCAGACGGTGGCCATCGACGACGAGCCGTTCGACTCGGTGATCTCGGAGACCACGCGGATGGTGTAGGGGAACTCCTCCTCGGTGGGCAGCACCGACATCAGGGCGCGGCGGGCGAGCACGCCGTGACCGATCTCACGCCGGCTGGAGCCGCGCATGAACCGCACCTCACCGACCGAGTAGGGCGGGAAGTTGTAGTGCAGCATGAACTTCTGGTGCGTCTCGCCCTCGTACTCCTCGACGATCTGGGCATCGCGCTTGGTGCCCAGCGTCACGGTGGCGATCGCCTGGGTCTCACCGCGCTGGAAGAGAGCCGAGCCGTGGGTGCGCGGCAGCAGACCGACCTCGATGTCGAGCTCGCGCACCTGGTCGAGCTCGCGACCGTCGAAGCGCTTCTTGGTCTGCAGTACCTGGGTGCGCAGGGCCTCGTCCTCGAGGTGGGAGACCACCGCCTTCACCTGGGCGCGCTGGGTCTCGTCGTCCTCGGGGATCTGCGACATGTAGCTGTCGACCACCGCCGAGACCGCGGCCTTGCGGGCGAACTTGCCCTCGGTGTTCAGCGCCTTGCGGAACGCCTCGCCGATCGAGCGCTTGACGTCTTCGTAGAGCGCCTCGGGGTACTCCTCGACCGGCTTCCAGTCCGGCTTCTCGAGGTTCATCTCCTGGAAGAGGTCGTGCTGCGCCTGGATGATCTTCTGGATCTCTTTGTGCGCGGCGAAGATGCAGTCCAGGACCACGGACTCGGGCAGCTGGTTGGCGGCGGCCTCGACCATCACCACCGCCTCCTGGGTCCCGACGACCACCAGGTCGAGGTCGGAGACGTCACGCTCGCTGCTCGGCGGATTGAACAGCATCTCGCCGTCGACCATGCCGACGCGCACGGCGCCGATCGGGTGGTAGAAGGGGATCTTCGACAACACCAGGGCGGCCGAGGCGCCATTGATCGCCAGGATGTCGGGATCGTTCTCCTGATCGGCCGAGAGCACCGCGGTGATGATCTGGGTCTCGTTGAAGTAGCCCTTCGGGAAGAGCGGCCGCAACGGACGGTCGGTCAGACGGCAGGTGATGATCTCCTTCTCGGACGGCCGGCCCTCGCGCTTGAAGAAGCCGCCGGGAATGCGTCCGGCCGCGAAGGCGAACTCGCGGTAGTCGACCGTCAGGGGGAGGAAGCCGCGCGGGTTGCTGCTCGGCGTCATGCAGGCGGTGGTGAGCACCACGGTGTCGCCGAAGCGCACCATGCAGGCGCCGTCGGCCTGCTTGGCGACGCGTCCGGTCTCGATGGTGAGGGTCTGGTTGCCGATCTGGATCTCTCTGCTGTGCTTCATCTCTCTACTTCTCTTTCTCTCTTCGCTGTCGCTTCGGTCCGCGCTGCGTCTGGGCCCGGCTGTCCATGGTTTCGTCGTCGTGGGTCTCGGACAGGAGTCCAGGGCCGGGTAGATCGCGTGTGCCTGCAGATCGCGGCGGCGCCACGCGGCGCTCTTCGTTCGGGCCGCCGGATCGAAGGCGGCTGGGCTGGAACTGGTGTTTGCGGCGTGACCCGGGGCACGACGCGCTCACTTCGAGCTGCGGCATCGTGCGGCCGGGTCGTTCGCCCGGTCTGGGCCGTCTGGCAGAGCCCGCTCGGCCGAGGCGCCTCGAGTCAGTGGCTGGCGCGCGGCGCACGCCCACGAGTCGAGCCCGCCGGCGGACGCGGTGAACCGGCGCGTCGGCAGGGAGGTCTCGGAGGGCCGGGGCACGCGGCCGCCGCCGGGATCAGCGGCGGATCCCGAGGGTCTCGATGGTGGACTTGTAGCGCTCGAAGCTCTGCGAGCGCAGGTAGTCCAGGAGGCGGCGACGACGACCGACGAGGCGCAGCAGGCCGCGCCGCCCGTGGTGGTCGTGCTTATGGGTCTTGAAGTGCTCGGTGAGCTCGGTGATGCGGTCGGTGAGGAGGGCGATCTGCACCTCCGGCGAGCCGGTGTCGGTAGCGTGCAGACCGTGCTTCTCGATGATCTGCTGTTTCGTTTCCGTGGTCTGAGGCAAGGCTTTCTGCTCCTTCGTTCTTCTTCTTCTTCAACCTTCGGATCTTAGCACGATTGCAGGGATTCTCCGACTTCGGTGTTGTCTTCGCTGCACCGTTCGAGTCGGGTGCGATTCGGCTCCGCTCGGCGGCTCTCGTGGGGGGCGGCGAGGCTCCCTCCGGGCGATCCGAGAGCGACCGGGCGAGCTTCGAGGCTCACGGTCGATCCCTGGTGGTCACGGTCGGTCTCTGTCGGTCTCTGTCGGTCATCTTCGGTCACCGTCGATCACTGCGGGAAGACGATCTTGGGCTGCAGCACGCTCAGGCCGCGCTCACCGATCGACTCCACGACGACCGCGATCGCGACACAGCGGCGGCCCGCGTCGAGCAGCCGCACCCAGTCGCCTTCCTCCAGTCTCTGGTCGGCCTGGAGCACGGTCTGGCCGTTGGCGATGCGTTGGGCCTGCTGGACGTCGATCTGGAGGTCGGGAAAGGGGAGCGGGATCTCGCTGAACGGGATCCAGGCCTCGCCGAGCTCGCCGGGTGGGCGCCGTTCGGTGTCGGTGATCAGCCCCTCGAGGTCCTCGAGCGTCGCCGCCTCGCTCACCCGCAGGGGGCCGATGCCGACGCGGCGCAGCCGGGCCAGGTGGGCGCCGACGCCGACGTCCTCGCCGACGTCGTGGGACAGCGACCGGGCATAGGTGCCGGCGCTGCACTCGAGCTCGAAGTCGATCCTGTCGTTCTCGAGCTCCCCGATCGGGTCGTAGCGGTAGACCTCGATCGACGAGGTGCGGCGCGGCACGGGCTTGCCTTCGCGCGCCAGCTCGTAGCCCTTGCGACCTGCGAACTTCTTGGCCGAGAAGGCGGGCGCCACCTGTTCCTGGGCGCCGATCCTGGCCTGCATGGCGCGCTCGACGGCGCTGCGCTCGAGCCCGTCGGTGGCCTGCCTCGAGGTGACCTCGCCGGCGGCGTCGTAGGTGTCGGTGGCGATGCCGAAGCGGATGGTGCCCTGGTAGATCTTCGGCGCGCCGGTGAGGAAGCGCGACAGGCGCGTCGCCTGGCCCACCGTCAGCACCAGCAGACCGGTGGCCGAGGGATCGAGGGTGCCGGCGTGGCCGATCTTGCGCAGGCCGAGGGCGCGGCGAGCCCGATCGACGACGTCGTGGGAGGTGCAGCCCTTCGGCTTGTCGACCAGGAGCACGCCGCTCGGCGGCTGGTTGGAGCTGGACATCGGTTGGGTATCCGTGGCGGGTGGCGCGGCCGGCCCGAGCTCAGGAGACGCCAGGCGAGGCGGCGTCGACGGCGTCGGCGAGCTCGCTCGCGAGCCGCGCCGCAAGATCCTCGGCGTCGCCCTCCAGCCGGCAGCCGGCTGCGTTGCGGTGTCCGCCGCCGCCGTGGCGCGAAGCCACGCGCTCGACGTCGACGCCACCGCGCGAGCGCAGCGACGCCTTGAACTCACCGTCGCCGATCTGGCGCAGCAGGGCTGTCGCCTCGACGCCGTCGAGCACCCGTAGGCTCTCGACGAAGCCCTCGGTGTCGTCGCCGGTGGCGGCTGTGGAGTCGAACATCTCGTCGGTCAACCATGCCACGGCGACGCGCCCACCGGCAGCGAGTCGGAGGGTCGAGAACATCGCCTGCTGGAGGCGCACGGAGGCGATCGAGCGGCGTTCGTAGACGTGATGGGCGACGCGTTCCGGTGAGGCACCGAGGGCGACCAGCTCGGCGGCGTGACGGAACGCGGCGGGGTCGGAGTTGGAGTAGCGGAAGCTGCCGGTGTCGGTGACCAGACCGAGCAGCAGGGCCTCGGCGGTGACCGCGTCGATCGGCCAGGAGAGGGCCCTGGCGAGCTCCAGCGCCATCTGCGACACCGAGGCGCTGGCGGGCACCACCCAGTCGACGACGCCGTACAGCTGGTTGCCCAGGTGGTGGTCGATGTTCACCGCCGGCAGCCTCTCCAGGGCCGCCAGGCCCGAGCGCGATCGGCTGGGGCACTCCATGTAGACCACCAGGTCGACTGCCTCGAGCCCGCCGAGCTCTTCCGGAGGCTCGGTGCCGTGATGCCAGGGGGTGTCGGCGAGGAAGTCGCGGAAGTGGCGCGGTACGGGGTCGAGGTTCCACACCGTGACCCGGTGGCCGGCGGCGACGAGCAGCCGGTACATCGCGATCTGCGAGCCCACCGCGTCGCCGTCCGGATTGGAGTGCGAGGTCAGCACCAGCCGGGCCGGCCGGGCGAGCAGCCGCAGCAGCTCGGGCGGCGGCGCGTGCAGCGTCGGCTCGCTGGAGGACGCTCCGTCGCGGCGAGATCGGGTGGCGGAAGAGCTCATGGTTCGCCGGTCTCGTCGTCGTCGGCCACCGATTGCCCCTCGTCCGTGTCCGCGCCGACGCCGCGCTCGTCGTCGCCCTGGTGCAACTCGTCGAGCAGATCGGTGATCTGCCGGGAATGCTCGGCGCCGCGGTCGAGCTCGAAGTGCAGCTCGGGCATCCGGCGCAGGCGCAGACGGGCTGCCAGTGTGCGGCGCAGGAATCCGGAGGCGCGGCGCAGAGCCTCGATCGTCTGCGTCCGCTCCTCCTCGTCCGTGGCGAGACTCGACACCATCACCGTGGCGTGCGACAGGTCGCGACTGACCTGGACCGAGCTGGCGCTGGCCAGGCGCACCCGCGGGTCGCGCATCTCGGTGAGCAGGATGTCTCCGAGCTCGGCGCGGATGAGGTCGCCGACGCGGTCTGCACGGTTGCTGGGCATTCTGGTTCGCTCGTTGGAAGGGTTCGAAGGATGCTCGATCCGCCGATCCTCGTCCGCCGGTGGTGGGTCGCGGCGGGAGAGAAGGCGGTCAGGCGAAGTCGATGACCTCGGGCGACCATCGGCTGATGACGCAGCCCAGGGTCTCCAGCTCGACCGTTTGACGCAGGCTCTCGAGCAGCGCCTCCGCCTGGCTGGCGCTCGAGGCGACCAGCGCCAGGCCGATCTCGCTGCGCTGGTGGAGATCGTGCAGACCGACCTCGGCGACGGAGACCCTGTGCCGGCTGTGCAGTCTCTCGATCAGGCTCTTGACGATGCGCCGCTTCTCCTTCAGGCCCCGGGTCTCGGGGAGGTGCAGCTCGAACAGCACCAGCGCAGCGGCTCCGGACATGGAGTTCCTCGTTCGGGTGTCGGGAGGGTGGTGGGGCGGAGGACCCTCGAGTCGATGATGCCTGGTCAGCCCCGCGCCGATCCGTCGGCCGGCGCCGGGGCGAAGGTGCGGCTTCGCGTCAGAGAGTGGGCGCCACGGTCTCCTGCTTGAAGGCCTCGATCACGTCCCCGGGCTTGACGTCCTGGTAGCCCGCCAGCCCGATGCCGCAGTCGAAGCCGCTGCGCACCTCGGCGGCGTCGTCCTTGAAGCGACGCAGCGAGGCGATGCCGCCCTCGAAGACGACGACGTTGTCGCGCAGCAGGCGGACGCTGCTGCCACGCTGGATCACGCCCTCGATGACGTGACAGCCGGCGACGACGCCGACCTTGGGCACCTTGAACGTCTCCCTTACCTCGGCGCGACCCTGCTCGACCTCGCGGAAGGTGGGCTCGAGCAGGCCGGTCATCGCCTGCTTGATCTCGTCGATCAACTCGTAGATGACGGTGTAGGTGCGGATCTCGACCTGTTCCTTCGCTGCGAGATCGGAGGCGTTGCGCTCCGGGCGGACGTTGAAGCCGACGACGATGGCGTCCGAGGCCGACGCGAAGAGCACGTCGTTGGTCGAGATGGCGCCGGCGTTGGCGCCGATCACGCGCACCTTGACCTTGTCGGTGGAGAGCTTGGCGAGGGCGTCCTTGAGCACCTCGACGGAGCCCTGCACGTCGGCCTTGACGATGACCGGAAGCTCCTTGACCTCGCCCTCCTGGATCTTGCTGAACAGGGACTCCAGGGACATGCGACCGGCGGCCGGCGCGAGCTCGCGCTGGCGCAGCTCCTCGCGGCGCAGCTCGGCGATGTCGCGGGCCTGCGACTCCTTGGCCACGATCTGGATCGGGTCGCCGGCGTTGGGCAGCTCGTTGAAACCGGAGACCTCGACCGGCGTGGACGGACCGGCGGAGTCGAGCTTGTTGCCACGGTCGTCGGTCATGGCGCGGATGCGACCCCAGGTCGCGCCGGCCACGAAGGTCTCTCCGACCTCGGCGGTGCCGCTCTGGATCAGCACCGTCGCGACGATGCCGCGGCCGAGCTCCTTGCGCGCCTCGAGCACGACGCCCTGGCCCGGCAAGGTGGGGTCGGCGGTCAGCTCCCTCATCTCGGCGGTCAGGTAGATCATCTCGAGCAGCTCGTCGATGCCTTCGCCCTTGATCGCCGACATCGGCACGCAGACCACGTCGCCGCCCCAGTCCTCGACCAGCAGCTCCTGTTCGGAGAGCTCCTTCTTCACCTTGTCGGGGTTGGCGTTCGGGCGGTCCATCTTGTTCATCGCCACCAGGATGGGCACCTTGGCGGCGCGGGCGTGCTGGATCGCCTCGATCGTCTGGGGCATGACGCCGTCGTCTGCAGCGACGACCAGCACCACGATGTCGGTGACCCGGGCACCGCGGGCGCGCAGCTGAGTGAACGCTTCGTGGCCCGGCGTATCGAGGAAGACGACCTGCTTGCCCTCGCCGAGATCGGCGCGGTAGGCGGCGATGTGCTGGGTGATGCCGCCGTGCTCTCCCTCGGCGACCTTCGACTTGCGGATGGCGTCGAGCAGCGAGGTCTTGCCGTGGTCGACGTGGCCCATGACGGTCACCACGGGTGGGCGGGTCGTGCGGTTGGCGCCGTCGGACTCGGTCTCGATCTCGTGCTGGAGCTGGACCTCCTCCTCGAAGGAGACCACCATCGCCTCGAAGCCCAGGTCCTCGGCGATCTGACGCGCGAGCTCCGGCTCGAGAACGTGGTTGACGCTGGCCATGATGCCGCGCTGGAAGAGCGTCTTCATCAGGTCCTTGGCCTTCATGTCGAGCTTCTCGGCGAGGTCGCGCACGCGCAGCCCCTCGGCGATCGTCACGATGTCGTCCTGCGGCGAGACAGGCGGGTGCTCGGGCACCTCACCCGGCGCCGTGGCGACCGCTTCCTGCTCCTCGGCACTGTCGGCGGCGGTTTCGCGCTCGGCGGCGACGGCCTTCTCGTCGTCGGCGGGGGAGTCCTTGCGCTCGGAGACCGCCTCGGCGGCGTCCTCGTCGGCCCCGGTCGCCTTCTTCTTGCGCTCCTCGAGGGCTCGCTCCTCGGCGGCCGCGGCCGCCGCGGCCTTCTCCTTCTCGGCCATCTCGCGGGCGGCGATCTCCTCGGGCGTCGGCTTGCGAGGCCGCCGTGCAGTCGTCGGGATCGCCCGGATCTTCGCGTCGGTCTTCTGAACGACCTGGCGTCGACGTGGTGGGCGCGGGCCGCCGGTCGGAGGCGGCGGCGAGGGGCGCCGCTGACGCCGCTGAGGCGGTGGCGGAGCGCCCTTGTCGCGCATGATCACCTCGCGTTGCGGTCCCTGCGGCAGGGTACGACCCTGCAGCAACGCGCCGATCACGTCGCTGTCGATGAGCGATTCCTCACCCTCGACCCTGACGCCGATCGACTTCAGCTTGAAGAGGAGGTCCTGCTCGGGGACTCCCATCTTCTTTGCGATGTCCTGGACGCGAATCTTTGCCATGCGTCAACTACCTCCGGGCGCCTCACAGCCCTTCGGGGGCCTGCGAGGCTCGGTGACGAATCTTGCCCGTCACCTGGTCATTCGAGACTCGATGCGTACGAAGCGGGGAGCGGTGCGTCGGTCTGCCCGGCGCCTACTTCTCGCCCTCTTCGTCGGTCTCCTCCGCACCGTCTCCATCCTCTCCGTTCTCTCCGTCCTCGGCGTCGCCGTGCTCGCCGGCCTCGTCGGCGCCGTCGTCATCGGTGGAGTCCTCGGACTCTCCGATCGCGCTCTCCACCGCCGCCTTCTCGGCGGCTGCCTCCTGCTCCGCCTCCTGGAACGCCTTCGAAAGGGCGGCCATGAAGTCGAGCTCGCCGTCGTCGCCGCTGTCGGCCTCGCTCTCCTCCTCCTCGGACCCGGCGGCAGAGCGGGCGGCCTCCTCTTCCTCCTCCATCCGGTCGGTGGCCCAGTCGATCAGACCGGCCGCGGTGAGCATGTCGAGTCCCTCGACCTTGGTCAGCTCGCCCACCGACGACTGAGCGACGCTCTCGTAGGTCTCATAGCCGGCCGCCCTGAGGGCGTCCGCCTGCGCCTGGTCGAGATCGGGAGCCTGACTGAAGTCGGCTTCCTGCGAATCCGGGCCGCCGATGTGCAGCATCTTGGCGAGCGCGTCGGCGACCTCGTCCTTGACGTCGGTCTCGCTCTTGATCTCGATGCGCGCTCCGATCAGCTCCGAGGCCAGGCGGACGTTCTGGCCGCGCTTGCCGATGGCGAGAGAGAGCTGTTCGTCCTCGACGATGACGTCCAGGTGCGGCACGTCGCCGGTGGAGTTGACCGCCACGCGGGTGATGCGGGCGGGAGCCAGCGCGCTCTGGGCGAAGGTCACGAGGTCCTCGCTGTACTCGATGATGTCGATCTTCTCGCCGCGGAGCTCGCGGATGATCGACTGCACGCGCGACCCCTTCATGCCGACACAGGCGCCTACCGGATCGACGTCACGCTCGCGACTCTGCACCGCCACCTTGGCGCGTTCGCCGGGCGCCCTGACGGCAGTCTTGATGACCACAGTGCCGTCGTAGATCTCCGGCACCTCCATCTCGAACAGCTTCATCAGGAGGCGGGGATCGGTCCGCGACAGCACCACCTGCTGGCCCTTCGGCTGGGTGTGCACGTCGACGATCACGGCGCGGATGCGTTCACCCTGCGAGTAGCGCTCGTGGCGCGACTGCTCGCTGCGTGGCACCACCGCCTCGGTACGACCCAGGTCGACGATGATGTCGCCGCGCTCGAACCGGCGCACCGTGCCGTTGACGATGTCGCCGACACGGTCGATGTACTCGTTGTAGATCTTCTCGCGCTCGGCCTCGCGCACCCGCTGGTACAGCACCTGCTTGGCCGACTGCGCGGCGATGCGGCCGAGCCCCTCGGTGGAGAGGGGGCGGAGGATCTCGTCGCCGATCTCGGCGCCGTCCTCGTGCTCGCGGGCCTCCTCGAGGGTCCACTCCGCGTGCGGATCCTCGACCTCCTCGACGACGGTCTTGACGATGAAGGCCTCGAACTGACCGGTCTCGCGATCCATCTTGGCCCGCACCGGCTCCTTGATCCGGTGCTGCTTCTTCGCCGCCGAGGCCACTGCGTCTTCGAGCGCGCTGATCCAGCGGTCCAGGTCGATGTCCTTTTCGTGCGCGACCTGCTTGAGGACCTCGGTGAGGTTGATTTCGGGAGCCTTTGCCTGCGCCATGATGGATTCCTACTGCAGTTGTCGTGGCGACCCGGTAGGGCAGACGGTTGCTCGGGTCGCGGGGCTTGGCGCGAGAATCGCGCCGGTCTTCTGGTTCCTGGTCTGTGGTCTCTCGGGGTCCGTGTTCCTGTCGCGGAGTCGTGGACCGCTCACGCTTCGAAGAGGAGATGCGCCTTGATCACGTCCTCGGTGGAGAAGGTGAGTCGGTCCTCTGGCGTCGGGCCGCCGTCCTCGGGTGCGACGGTCACCTCACCGGTCGCAGCCGGCGGGAGGTCCTCGGCGGAGACGATCCGTGCCTGCACGGTGCGCTTGCCTCCCTGGGGGGTGCGCAGGGTGATGCGCGCCTTCTCGCCGACGAAGCGGCGGAAGTCGTCCAGCCAGTAGAGATGCCGCTCGATGCCGGGCGAGGACACCTCGAGCACGTAGCGACGACTGCCGAAGTCGTCGCGGTCGAGCAGGGCCGAGATCTGCCTGGAGACGTCGGCGCAGTGGTCGACGTCGACGCCGTCCGGGTGATCGATGACGAACTGCAGCGTCGGGCCCTGCATGCCGACGTGGAGCAGCTGGCAGCCGAAGATCGCCGCAGCGTCGGCGAGCTCGTCGAGCTGGCTGGAGGAGAAGCGCACTCCGGCGCCGACGTGCACCGGCGGCATGCCGTGCTCGCCGCGTGCGAGGTCATCGCTGCCGGCCGTCGGCTCGGATGTCGCTTCGGATGCCGCCTCGGAGGATGGGCCGGCAGCCGCTGCCAACTTGCCGTCGTCGGTGGGATCGTTGTGCTCGATGGGCTTCAACGGACTGGTTGCTTCTCGTCGATGCTTCTGCTTCAGAGGGCTTCAGGTGCTTCAGAGGCTGCGGGTCATGCGGGTCATGCGGGTCATGCGATGGGGCAGGAGACGGGTCGGTCTGGTTCGGAGCCTGCGGTCGGTGCGGCCGGTTCGGCCTGCCAGGCCGGCACCCGCGAGCCAGGGCCTCGGCAGCGTCGGCGCCCCGGAGGTCGCTGCCGCCCGTTCGGGCCCGTGAGGGCCAGCGCAGACAGCGAGCCGCGCCCTCCGCGACTGCCCGCCTCGAGCCCGGCCCCCGGCGTCCCGCTCGCAGCGGCGGCAGCGGCTCCGAGGAGGCTTCGTCCGCGATCGGCACCCCGAAGGCCGTTGCGCGCCGGTCTCGGGCGCGGGGAGATTCGGGCAATAAAAAAAGTGGGCTGGAAACCCACTTCTGAGCTTCGCCTGCACGCCTCCTGGTGGGACGCGGGCAAGCGTCAAGCAGCATAGCTCAGTCCGTTGCGGCGTGCAAGAGGCGAGAGGACGATTGGCGGCCGGAAGGCTCGGCGCGGGGGCGGAGCCCGGTCCGGACCGCCCAGCGACTCCAGGGCGCTCAGGTTACGGGGTCCCGATGCAGTTCAGATGTTAGGAGCGCCGCTCGACGGCGACGCACCGGCGGCGCGCCGCCCGACGCTGCGGGCGCGCTGGGACCCGGCCGAGGAGCCGTCCGCCCGTCGGGTGCGCGGGTGCGATACCGAGTCTCCGGGAAGTGTCTCCGGGAAGTGCTGAAATTTCGTCCCCTCGAGAGGACGTTGAGGTACGCGACGTGACAGGGAGCCGCCCCCTGCGCCCTGTTCGCATCGCGACACCGCGAGAACGAAGCGACCCTGTGGCGGCTGCACCCCCAAGGATCGGGACCACGATCGGGCCGGAGACGACGAGAGACGAATCCGGCTCGCCCCGCCGGGATCGACGGCAGGGCAGCGGCCAGCCGCGGAGAGTGCGCCGCCGACGGTTCGGCGGCCGGCGGCGGTGAAGCAGATCGCGCTGCACGAGACACCCGAAGACAGGGCCCGAACGCAATACGATCGAGTCAGATCACGAGCCAGAGCACGAGTCAGAGCAAGAAGAGCCGACGCCGCTTCGAGTCACGGAGAGAATGCGTCGCCCCTCCAGGAGAGTTCGCAAAGCCATGAACGAGACACCCATCCACGACCGCCCTTCGTCCACCCCCGACCGCGATGCCGTTCGCTCCAAGCCCGCCGGCGCGTCGCGTTGGCTGTGGCTGGCTCCCGCACTGCTGCTGGCCTTCGGCGCGACGATCTTCGGCATGGTCCTCGCCGGCGGTCTCGACCTCACCGTCCCGACGCTCGGCGCCACGCGCGACGACTCCCCGGCCGGTGAACGCGTCGCCGCGCACGCCCAGACCTCGATCGCCAGCTTCGCCGATCTCGCCGAGGCGGTGCTGCCGGCGGTGGTGTCGATCCGTTCGACGGTGATCGAGAGCGTCGACCCCGACGCGCCGCAGGACATGCGTGACCTGTTCGAGTTCTTCCAGCAGCGTCAGCCGCGCGGGAACGAGCCTCGGGAACGCCGTCAGGACGGCGGCGGCTCGGGCTTCGTGATCTCGCCGGACGGCTGGATCGTCACCAACTACCACGTCATCGACGGAGCCACCCGGGTCACCGTGGTGAACTCCGAGGGCGAGGAGTTCGACGCCGAGGTGCGCGGCCAGGACGCCGCCACCGACATCGCCCTGCTCAAGATCGAGGCCGAGGATCTGACCTTCCTCGAGCTCGGCGACAGCGACGCTCTTCGCGTCGGCGACTGGGTGATGGCGATCGGCAACCCCTACCAGCTCGCTTCGAGCGTGACGGTCGGCGTGGTCAGCGCCAAGGGGCGTTCCGGCACCGGCCTCGTCGACCGCTCGTTCGAGGACTTCATCCAGACCGACGCGGCGATCAACCGCGGCAACTCCGGTGGCCCGCTGGTCAACACCGCCGGCCAGGTCATCGGCATCGCCACGGCGATGAACTTCGGCGCCGAGAACATCGGGTTCGCGGTGCCGGTACGCATCCTCGAAGACGTGCTGCCGGACCTCAAGAGCGAGGGTCGGGTGACCCGTGGCTACCTGGGGGTCAACATCCGCGAGCTCGAGCGCAACGAGTTCGAGGCCTTCGGACTCGAATCGGCATCGGGCGCCCTGGTGCTCCAGGTGGTCGACGGTACGCCGGCGGCCAAGGCCGGTCTCCAGGCCGGCGACGTGATCCTGCGCGTCGACCGGGTCGAGGTGGTCGACACCGAAGATCTGATCCAGTACGTCTCCTCCAAGCGTCCCGGCACGCGGGTCGAGCTCGAGCTGCTGCGCAACGGCAAGCGGATCGAGCAGGACGTCCTGCTCGAGGAGCGCGACGCGCTGACCGCCGACGCGCCCGACGAGCCGGTCGACGAGACCAGCAGCCTCGAGTGGCTGGGCATGCAGTACCAGGGACTCGATCGCGCCACCCGCTCGCAGTTCGGCATCCCGAGCTCGGCCGACGGCGTGCTCGTGGTCGATCTGCAGCCGTCCAGCCCGCTCTACGACGAGGGAATTCGGCCCGGCGCGCTGATCTCGGAAGTCAACGGACGGGCCGTCGACTCGGTCGAAGCCTTCGAGGAGATCGTCGGCGACGTCGAATCCGGCGGCTATCTGCGCTTCTTCTACCAGTACTACACGCGCCAGGGCGCGGTCTCGAACTTCGCCATCCTGCGCAAGCCCTGACCGGAGTACCTGACTGGCGGATTCCGGCGGGACGACCCGCGCCGGGATCCGCCGTCCGTTCGCAGAGGCTGTCTCGGATCGAGGGTGTCGTCCGCCCGGAACGGCCGGCGTCCGGGGTTGGCGCCTCGGTGGCGAATGAGCTGGTCGCCGCCGCACAGCCGACAGGGGGAGGTGGTTGATGGGCAAGGGTGAACGAGGTGATACGGCCGGCTCGGGGCTCGGTCCCGGTGTGCGCGTCCTGCTGGTCGACGACGACGCGTCGGTGCGGCGTTCGCTGCGCATGATCCTCGAGTACGAGGGCCTGGTGGTCGAAGAGGCCTCCTCCGGGGCCCAGGGCCTGGCGAAAGTCGCGGAGCGCATGCCGGAGGCGATGCTGCTCGACGTCAAGATGCCGGACATGGACGGCCTCGAGGTGCTGCGCAACCTGCAGGAGCGCGGCTACGACTTCCCGGTTCTGGTCATCAGCGGTCACGGTGACGTCTCGACCGCGGTGGAAGCGACCCGTCTCGGAGCCTTCGACTTCCTCGAGAAGCCGCTGCAGAGCGAGCGGGTCATGGTGTCGTTGCGCAACGCGGTACGAGGGCACCGGCTCGCCAGCCGTTACGACGAGCTGCGCGGAGCCACGGGTCGCCTGATCGGTGAGACGCCGGCGATGAAGGCCCTGCGCAAGACGATCGAACGGGCCGGCCCGACGCCCGCCACGGTCCTGATCACCGGCGAGAGCGGCACCGGCAAGGAGCTGGTGGCGCGGGCGATCCACGAGGCCAGTCCGCGTCGCGACCGCCCACTGGTGCAGGTCAACTGCGCCGCGATCCCGGACGAGCTGATCGAGTCCGAGCTGTTCGGACACGAGAAGGGCAGCTTCACCGGCGCGGTGCGCAAGCAGGTCGGCAAGTTCGTCGCCGCCGACGGGGGCACCATCTTCCTCGACGAGATCGGTGACATGTCGGCGCGCACCCAGGCCAAGGTGCTGCGGGTGCTGCAGAGCGGCGAGGTCGAGCCGGTCGGCGCGGCGACCAGCTCGACGGTCGACGTCAGGGTCGTCGCCGCCACCCATCGCGACCTGGTCGAAGAGATCGAGGCGGGCCGCTTCCGGGAGGACCTCTTCTACCGACTCAACGTTCTGCCGATCGAGACCCCTCCCCTGCGAGAGCGCCTGGACGACCTGCCGCTGCTGATCGAGCACTTCGTCGAGCGACTCGCCGCGGAGTCGGGCTACCCGGCCAAGCGGTTCACCGACGAGGCCTACGAGGTGCTGCGCTCGATGCCGTGGAAGGGCAACGTGCGCGAGCTGCGCAACCTGGTGGAGAGACTGCTGATCCTCGGCAACGACGAGGAGATCGGGCGTGGCGAGCTGCTCAGCGGCGCCTCGGTTGGCGGCGGCGAGCTTTCCGGCGCGCTGCTGGCGCTGCCGACTCTGAAGGAGTTCCGCGAGGCCTCCGAGCGGCTCTTCCTGGTCACCAAGCTCGAGGAGAACGGCTGGAACGTCACCCAGACGGCACAGGCGATCCAGACCCCTCGCAGCAACCTCTACAAGAAGCTCGAGAGCTACGACATCCGGCGCGAGGAGTAGCGGCGTCGGATCCGGCTCGGCGCGCCCGACGCCGGAGCCTCCGATCGTCTCGCTCGAGGCGCTTCCGAAGCGCCCGTGACTGCTACGATCACGCGCCATGACGGCACATCGCATCCTGATCGCGAAACCCGGGCTGGACGGACACGATCGCGGCGCCAAGGTGGTCGCGAGAGCGTTGCGCGACGCCGGGTTCGAGGTGATCTACACCGGCCTGCGTCAGAGCCCCGAGCAGATCGCGGCGGCGGCGGTGCAGGAGGACGTGCGGGCGGTCGGGCTGTCGATCCTCTCCGGCGCCCACGGACGCCTGCTGCCGGAGGTGGTGCAGCAGCTGCGCCAACGCGACGCCGACGACATCCTGGTGTTCGCCGGCGGCATCATCCCGGAGAAGGACACCGCGGAGCTGCTCGCCGCCGGAATCGCGGCGGTCTTCGGTCCCGGGTCGTCGACCGAAGCGATCGTCGAATACCTCGAGCGCGAGCTGGACTGAGCTACGCTGGAGCGCGGAGAAGACGGAGGTTGGAGATGCCACGCAAGATCCTGCTCGCCGACGACGGCCCGGCGATCCGCCAGGTGGTCGCCCTGACTTTTCTCGATCGCGACTACGAGATCCTCTCGGTCGACAACGGCGACGAGGCCCTGGCACTGCTGCACCAGGCCTCGCCCGACCTGGTGCTGGCCGACGTGCACATGCCGGGAGCCAGCGGCTACGAGGTCTGTCGACAGACCAAGATGATCGCCGGCGACGTGCCGGTGCTGCTCCTGGTCGGCAACCTCGAACCGTTCAGCGAGGCCGCCGCGCGTGAGTGCGGCGCCGACGGCATGCTGCGCAAGCCCTTCGACTCCAAGGAGTTGCTGACTCGGGTCGACGATCTGCTGGCGGCTTCGCCGGAGCAGCCGCGGGCGAAGCCGGCGACCGCCGCCGAGGGCGAGGAAGCCGGAGGCGTTCGCGACGCCGGTCGCGACGACGTCCTCGTCGCCGCGCCCGGATCTGCGCGCGAGGCATCCTCGCGCGACGCAGCCAACGGCGCCGGAAGCGTCGGGGAGATCACCGCCATCGCGTCGGGCTCCGGCGCAGACGAGCCTCGTCTCTCGAACGAGGACGTCGAGCGCATCGCCCGGCGTGTGCTCGAGCTGATGTCCCAGCGAGCCTTCGAGGAGCTCGCCTGGAGCGTCGTGCCCGACATGGCCGAGGTGGTGGTACGAGACCGCCTGCGCGAGCTCGAGGCACAGCTCGAAGAGCTCGGCTGACGCGGCGACGCGAACGATCGAGGCGCCGCTGCATACCCTCCGCCGAGAGGTCGCGCCTGGCGCGTCCTGGCGCGGTCGTGTGGCGCGATTCGTAGACTCGGCGCCGGCGGCTCGCGGAGGGTGGCGGCGACGTCGCCCGAGGCGCTCGCCGGCCGGCCCGAGGTCGCCCGGTGGCCAGGCCGACCTCGCCTCGAGCCAGGTGCCTGGACGACGCCCGCCTGCTCCGACCACCGCGGTGACCGATCTCGAGACGAGCCGACGAGACAGCACGATGACGACAGCAAGATGACGAAAGCCATGGAAAAGCAGTTCGATCCCGCCGGCTACGAAACACGCTGGCAGAGATTCTGGAGCGAAGAGGAGCTCTTCCGGTGTCCCGACGAGGGAGACGGCCGGCCCTCCTTCTGCATCCTGATCCCGCCGCCGAACGTGACCGGGAAGCTGCACATGGGTCACGCCCTGCAGTCGAGCCTGCAGGACGCGCTGGTGCGCTGGCACAGGATGCGGGGGCACAACGCCCTCTGGCTGCCCGGTACCGATCACGCCGGTATCGCGACCCAGCTGATGGTGGAGAAGCAGCTGGCCAGCGAGGGGACCACGCGGCAGGAGATCGGCCGCGAGGCGTTCCTCGAGCGGGCCTGGCAGTGGAAGGAGCAGTACCACTCGAACATCCGCCGCCAGCTCGAGGCCCTCGGGTCGAGCTGTGACTGGAGCCGCGAGCGCTTCACCCTCGACGAGGGTCTCTCTCGCGCGGTGCGTACGGCCTTCGTGCGGCTCTACCGCGAAGGGCTGATCTACCGTTCCGAGTACCTGGTGAACTGGTCGCCGGTGCTGCAGACGGCGATCTCCGATCTCGAAGTCGAGACCCGTACCGTGCAGGGGCACCTCTACCACCTCGCCTATCCGGTGGAGGGCTCGGACGAGTCGCTCGTCGTCGCCACCACCCGGCCCGAGACGATGCTCGGCGACACCGCTGTGGCGATGCATCCCGACGACGACCGCTACCGCCACCTGATCGGGCGCACCGCCCGGCTGCCGTTGGTCGGACGCCAGCTGCGGATCGTCGCCGACCCTCACGTCGACCCGGAGTTCGGCACCGGTCTGGTGAAGATCACGCCCTACCACGACCCGAACGACTTCGAGATGGCGCGCCGTCACGATCTCGAAGGCGTCCGGGTGATCGGTTTCGACGGCCGGATGACCGCCGAGGCGGGGGACGAGTTCGTCGGTCTGGATCGGTTCGCGGCGCGCGAGAAGATCGTCGCTCTGCTCCGCGAGCAGGGAGTGCTGCAAAAGATCGAGCCCCACCAGCACAACGTCGGGCACAGCCAGCGCGGCGGTGAGCCGGTGGAGCCGATGGTCTCGACCCAGTGGTTCTGCAACGTCGAGGGCATGGCCCGTCAGGCGCTCGAGGCGAACCGGGACGGACGGCTGGAGCTGGTGCCTTCGACCTGGGACAAGACCTGGGAGCACTGGCTGACCAACATCAAGCCCTGGTGCATCTCGCGTCAGCTCTGGTGGGGGCACCAGATCCCTGCCTGGTACGACGAGGACGGCAACGTCTACGTCGCCGACGACGAAGAGGAGGCCCGCGAGCTGGCCGGCGGACGCCAGCTCCGCCAGGACCCGGATGTGCTCGACACCTGGTTCTCCTCGGGCCTGTGGCCGCTGTCCACCCTCGGCTGGCCCGACCGCGACGCGCCCGACCTCGAGACCTTCTTCCCCACCGACGTGCTCGTCACCGGCTTCGACATCCTCTTCTTCTGGGTGGCCCGCATGGCGATGATGAGCCTGCACTTCGAAGGCGAGGTGCCGTTCCGTCAGGTGCACCTGACCGGCCTGGTGCGCGACGCCGAAGGCGAGAAGATGTCGAAGACGCGCGGCAACACGCTCGACCCTCTGGAGCTGGTGGAGCAGTACGGCGCCGACGCGGTGCGCTTCACCCTCTGCGCCCTCGACAGCCCGGGCCGTGACATCCCGCTCGACCCCGAGCGGATCGCCGGCTACCGTGCGTTCGGCAACAAGATCTGGAACGCGGTGCGTTTCGCGCTGTCGCGCATCGGCGACGCCGAGCTGCCAGCCGATCCGGCGGTCGAGCTGGCGGGCGAGCGCCTCGAGGCTCCGGAGAGATGGATCCTGTCGCGCCTCTCCCAAACCGCCGAGGAGGTCGGCGCGCGGCTCGGTACCTTCCGCTTCGACGAGGCGTGCAACCGGCTCTACCACTTCTTCTGGGGCGATCTCTGCGACTGGTACATCGAGTGCGCCAAGCCGGTGTTCTCCGGCGAGGCCGAGCGACCCCACACCGCGGAGGTGCTGCTGCACACCCTCGATCAGAGCCTGCGGCTGCTGCATCCCGTGATGCCGCACCTCACCGAGGAGCTGTGGCAGCGTTTGCCCGGCGTGCGGAAGCTCGGCGTGCGCTCGATCGCCCTGGCGAGCTTCCCCGAGGGCGAGCGGCATCGCCGTGATCCTGCGCTCGAGGACGCGATGCAGCGGGCGCGCGAGGTGGTCACCCGGCTGCGGGCCTGGCGCAAGGAGCGGGGGCTCGGACGCGACGCGAGCATGGTGGCCTACCTGGAGGGCGGCGAAGGCACCGGGTTCCTGGTCGAGCAGAGCGCCTTCGTCTGCCGTCTCGCCGGCGTCGACGAGCTGCGCCGCGGTACCGCTCCCGTCGATGCGGTGCGCGACCGCGTCGCCGGAGTCGACCTGGCGGCGACGATCGACGCCGGGCCGCTCGGCGAGGATCAGAGGCAGCGCCTGCGGGCGGAGGTCGAGAAGATCGAGGCCGAGATGCGCTCCGCAGAGGCGCGGCTGGCCAACCAGGGCTTCCTCGAGCAGGCACCGCCACAGGTCGTGCAGGGCTCCCGGGACCGCCTGGCCGAGCTGACCGAACGTCACCAGCGGCTGCAGCGCGAGCTCGCCGATGGTTGAAGGCCGTTCGGGCTCCGGGACGCCGCATGCGTCGCCGAGGAAGAGCGGCGACACCGGCGCTTTCGAGGGCTACGCGCGGGCGGTGCTGGCGGGCAGCCCGGTGCAGGTCGCCGTCGTCGGCGTGGTCGATTCGACCAACCGGCTGCTGCGAGCCATCGCCCACGACCTCGCCGGCGAGTCGCCTCTGCGTGCTCCATTCGCGCTGATCGCCTGGCGCCAGGAGGCTGGGCGCGGCAGGCTGGGACGCAGCTGGGCCAGCGACGCGGGGATGGGCGTCTACCTGTCGCTGTTCTGGCCGCTCGAGGATCCTCGACCCGAGGTGCTGCATGGCCTGCCGCTGCGGGTCGGCAGCTGCCTGAACCGGGGCCTGGTCGATCTCGGCGTCGTCGGCTGTCGCCTCAAGTGGCCGAACGATCTGCTGGTCTCCGGCCGCAAGCTCGGCGGCATCCTGCTCGAGCTGGTGCGCAGCGCCGACGCTGGGGGCGTGGTCATCGGCGTCGGAGTCAACGTCGCCCAGAGCGAGGCGGAGCTGGTGCACGGTGCCACCTCGATCGCCCTCGAGGCGGCTGGCGAAGCCCCGACCTGTTCGACCGTCGCGCTGTGCTGCCTCTCTTCGCTGCAGCGCGAGCTGGCGACGAGCCGCTCGCTCGAGGAGATCGTCGCCGACTACCGATCGCAGGTGGTGCACCGCGAGGGCGACCCGATCGGCTGGCGATCTCCGGACGGTGAGCGGAGCGGCTCGTTCGCCGGGATCGACGACCAGGGAGCGCTGCTGCTGCGCACCGAGGACGGGGTCGAGACGGTGCATGCCGGCGACGTGGTGCTGCGCGAGCGGCCGGCCGGGGAGGCTTGACGCGCCATGCCCGCCTCGTGGTCGCAGGACGAGACACCGGAGTCGTCTCCGCGCCACGAGTACTTCCAGCGTATCGAGCGTGAGTTCGTCGACCGGCGGGGAGCGCCTCTCCTGCTCAGTCCCAAGGACTGGCAGGTGATCCGGGGCTGGCACGAGCAGGGGATTCCTCTCGAGCTGGTGCTGCGCACCGTGGCCGAGCTGTTCGAGCAGCGGCGGGAGGCGGGCAAGAGCCCACGGGTCAACAGCATCGCCTACTGCGCTCCAGCGGTGCAGAGCGCCTGGCGCGCGGCGCGGGAGATGTTGCTCTACGAGGCTCCCGCGTCGCCCGCCGGGGCGCCGTCGGAGCGGCGGTCGGGCTCGCGTCTGGCGACGGACGGGAGCGCCGGCGAGCACGCTCGCGGCGGCTCGCTGGCCGAGCGCCTGGCGGCGCTCGCCGCGGCGCTGCCGGAGGCGCTCGGCGAGCGCGACGTGTGGCGTCGCCGGATCGAGGAGTGTGGAGAGCTGGGGTCGATCGGCGACGTCGAGGCGGCGCTGAGCGCGCTCGAGCGCGATCTGCTGGAGCAGGCGGGGAGCGATCTCGACGCGGAGCGCTCCGCCCGGGTGGAGGCCGGCGTCGAGCGGGCGACGCGGCAGCTCGAGCGACGCATCGACGCCGGCGAGCTGCGTCTGGCGCGGGACTCGGTGCGACGGCAGGTGCTGCGCGAGGTGCTCGGACTGCCGCGCCTGTCGCTCTTCCACTCGGTGTACTGATCCCGGAGGCGGCTGGGACGTGTTGGCGTCAGTCGGTCGGCGCCGGCGGCGTTCTGCCTGGGCATGGAGGAACGTGCCGGACCCGTCCGGACGAAGTGGCTGGAGCAGCGTTGGCGCCTCGGTGCGCCGGCTTTCGCCTCGGCCTGCGGCGGAGTCGGCGGCACGTTGCTGGCGGCCAACGGCTGCCCGCCCGAAACCGCCGCCTGGATCGGTCTGCTGGCGGCGGGCATGCTGCTCTACGGGTGCGGCGGCGACCAGGCGTCCGGCTGGCGCCGTCCGTTGGCCGGCGTGTTGTTCGGCCTCGGCGGCGCCGGGGCCCTGGCCGGCGCCTTGGTGGGCGAAGAGCAGCGGCGCGGTCCTCAACCGCGTGGCGTCGTCGAGGCGATCGTCGAGCTGTCCGAGCCTCCCACCGCCGGGCCCTGGAGCCTCGAGGCAGCGGCGATCGTGGTGGCGCACCGCCGCCGTCCCGCCGGCTGGGTGCCCGGTGGCGAGGCGGTGCGACTGCGGGTGCCGCTGGGTCTCGCGGCGGTGGCCGACGCGCAACGCGGCGATCGCTTCCGGGTGCGCGGATCGATCGAACGGCGCACGGCGCCGGCGAACGGTCTCGGGGCGGACGACGAGCCTTTGCGCGGACGCGCCGGCGCCTCCGGCCTCGCCCTGGCGGTCAAGTCGGAGCGCCTGCTGCGGCCGGTGCCCGGTCGCAGCGACGAGCGCGTTCTGACCGGCCTGGCGACACGACCGGCGCGGCGAGCGGGCGCGGCGTTGCGCCGGCGCCTGCTCGCCGAGCTGCGGCACGGACCCGCTACCGCCGAGACAGAGGATCGGCCGCCGGGCGGGCGCCTGGCGGCCGCCCTGTGGCTCGGCGACCAGCGTCTGCTCCCGGCCCCCTTCGCCCGTACCGTCCGCGGCGCCGGGTTGGGTCACCTGTTCGCCGCCAGCGGTCTGCACGTCGGCATCGTCGCGCTCGCCGCCGGCGCGGCGTGGGGAGGACGCAGCGGCGGGCTGGCGCGGGGCCTGGTCGTCCTCTCGGCGGTCTGGGTCTACGCCCTGGCGGCGGGGCTCGGCGCCTCGGTGGTGCGCGCCGCTCTCGCCGTCACCTGTTGGCTGGCGGCGGTCGCTGCGCAGCGACGGCCGGCGGCTCTGCAGGTGTTCGGGCTGACCCTGGTCGCGGCCCTGGCCAGCGGTGCCTGGCGGGCTCAGGCGCTCGGCCTGTCGCTGTCGTTCACGGCGGTGTTCGGCATCTGGTGCGGCCTGACGCTCCGGCGGAGCTGGCAGGGTAGGGGCGCCGCCGGCGGCAGGTCGGTTCTCGCCGGCGAGGCGATGACCGTCGTCGCCTGGGCACAGTGGGCGACCTTCCCTCTCGTCGTCGGCGCCTTCGGGCGCTGGAGCCTGCTCTCCTGGGCGGGCAATCTGCTGGCGGCGCCCCTGGTGGCCGCCCTCCTGCCGCTGTCTCTGCTGTTGGCCTGCGTCGGCTCCTCGGCGCCGGCCGCCTGGCCGCTGCTCGGGGTCCTCGAAGCCTTGGTGCAGGCGTTGGTCCTCGTCGCGGCCGCCGCCGATCGGGCTTCGGTGGTGGCGCCGCCGTTCGCGGCCGCGGTCTGGTGGGCGGGCTCGGCGCTGGCGCTGTCGTCGGCGGTGGCGTTGGCACGCCGACGGAGCGGCCGCGATCCACGTCGCCATCCGACCCGCCGCGAACGGCGCCCGACGGCCCTGACTCCGGGCACGGTCTTGGCGCTGCTGCTCGCCTGGACGGCGCTGCCGGGCGCGGTCGTGTCGGCGGCGCTGGTCGCCACGAGCGCGCGTCGCGCCCTCGAGGCGGGGCTGCAAAGCGTCACCGGGGCCGCCAGCGCCACCGTGCAGGCCCTCGACGTCGGGCAGGGAGACGCGACTCTGCTCACCTCCGGGCTGGGCGCTGTCTTGATCGATGGCGGCGGCTGGAGCCCGGCGAGCACCAGCTCGGTCGCGCAGCAGGTGCTCGAGCCGGTGCTGCGACGGCACGGCGTTGGTCGCCTCGCCGCCGCGATCGTCACCCACGACGACACCGACCACTGTCTCGGCATCGTCGAGCTGGCGTCGCGACTGCGCATCGAGGAGCTCTGGGTGTCTGGCGACCTCGGCCGTCGTCTGCGAAGCCCGTCCGCGCCGGCGTCGCCCATGGCGGGCGGGGGCCGCTGCGAGGAGGGGCTGCGCAGAGGGTTCGACGGCCGCATCCGGGTCCTCGCCGAGGGCGAGCGCCGCAGCGCCGCTGGCTGGCGCTTCGAGGTCCTCGGCGGTGGCGCCGCCGCGGGCTCGCGCGGCAACCAGGATTCACTGGTGGTGAGGGCGCGCTGGCGCCGGCGCTGCGTGCTGGTCACCGGCGACCTCGACCGCCGCGGCGAGCTCGCCTTGCTGGGCCGCACCGGCGACCTCTCGTGCGACGTGCTCCAGGTGGGGCACCACGGCTCGGCGACCTCCTCCGATCCGCGCTTCCTCGCGGCGGTGAGGCCACGTTGGGCGTTGGTGTCGGCGGGGCGCAGGAACCGCTACGGTCACCCACATCCGAGGGTCCTGCGCGACCTCTGCGCCACCGGGGCCCTGGTGCTTCGCACCGACCTCGACGGTCGTCTGGTGCTACGGTTCGACGCCGCCGGCCGGTCGAGCTTCGGCAGCCACAGGGATCGTCTCGGCGAGGGCGCTTGGCGCCCCTGCCATCTGCCGGTGGGTGGAGGATCTCGGCCGCTCGCTCCATCGCTGCCGACCGAGCCGATCGAGCCGATCGAGCCGAGCGAGTCGATCGATGCAACAGGTGCGAGCGAAGCCAGGGAGAAGCGAGCGAGTCGGTGAGCGCCGGTCGCGGCGGCCCGTCGTGGTCGCCATCGTCGGTCCGACGGCGGCAGGAAAGACCCGGCTGGCGATCGAGCTGGCCGCACGCCTGGGCGCCGAGATCGTCAACGCCGACGCGCTGCAGGCCTACCGCCGACTCGACATCGGCACCGCCAAGCCCACCGCCGAGGAACGACGCGCGGCGCCTCACCACCTGATCGACCTGCTCGAGCCCGACCAGGCGTTCTCTGCCGGAGCCTTCGCTGCGGTGGCGCGCACGGCCATCGACGAGATCGCGGCACGAGGCCGGGTCGCCATCGTCGTGGGTGGGTCGGGGCTCTACCACCGCGCCCTCTTCGCAGGCCTCGCCGCGACGCCGCGCGTGCCCGCGGTCGTGCGTCGACGGCTCAAGGCACGCCTCGCCCGCGAAGGTGCCGCGGCGCTGCATCGCGAGCTGAGCTCGCGCGACCCGGCGAGCGCCGAACGGATCGCCGCCGCCGACGGTCAACGCATCGTGCGGGCGCTGGAGCTGGTCGAGGCCGGGGCAGTCGCGCAGGCCCGTCGGCTCGGCTCGGCCGGCCACCGCCAACCCGCCGGCACGCCCCTGGCCGGCTGGAGCGCTGCGGCGGGCCAGGCGGTCGCGGCGGCGGTCAGCTTTGGCGTCACGCTGCCGCGCGTCGAGCTCTACGGCCGGATCGCCGGCCGTGTGGAGGCGATGTTCGACGCCGGATGGGAGGAGGAGGTCGCCGATCTGCTGCGGTCCGGGATCGCACCGTCAGCGGCTGCCTTCCAGGCGATCGGCTATCGCCAGATCGTCGCCGGTCTCGAGGGATCGCTGCCGGTCGCCGAGGTGCGGCAGCGGATCGAGCGTGAGACCCGCCGCTATGCCAAGCGTCAGCTCACCTGGTTCCGCGGCACGCCGAGGGTGCGATGGCTCGACGCGGACCGGGCACTGGCGCGGGTCGACCTGCTGGCGCGCGAGGTGAGACTGGCTTCTGAGGCCGAGTCGGCATAGGGTTTCGGTTCTGGACACGGTACGACTGCGGCCGACCGCCCGGCAGTGGGCGTCGGTTCATCGACCTCGGTCGGCGGCTGTCGTCATCGCGTGCGGGCCACAGGTCCTCCGGGGAGGGACCCGCCGGCCGCCTATCGGGCCGACCGTCTCTCCTTTCCTCCGATGCAGTCATTCACATTTGGCCGCATGTAGGCTCCCGAAACGTGTGATCCGTAGCTCGTCCGGACGTCCGGCCTCCGCCCGGCGGAAGCCCCGGTAGTTCCTCGCAGCCGTCGATCCGTTCCAATCCGTTCCCAGGTGAGCAACTCATGAGCAAGCACAACATCAACATCCAGGACGGTTTCCTCTTCCAGAACCTGAAGGACGCGACGACCCTCGAGGTCGTGCTCCTGACGGGCACGACCTTCTCCGGTCGGCTGCGGCGCTTCGATCGTTTCGCCCTGGTCCTCGAGCCGCCGGGCGAGGCCGAGCTCCTGATCTACAAGCACGCCATCGCCACGATCCGGGCGGCCGTCAAGGACTGAGCGCCGGCATCGCCCGGCGAGCGCTCCGACGGGCGGCATCTCCCGCCGCCGCTCCGGCGCTCCGGCGCTTCGGCGATTCGCGACGATCTGGAGCCGCGCCGCGGACCGGGGGCCTGCGGTGCCGCTCGCAGCGGAGCGTCGAAGAACGCACGGCGCTCGTACCGCGAGACCCCGGGCCACGCACCGAAGATCCTCCCAGACCCATGCGCCCAGCTCGCAGCATCGGCCGGCTCGCCGGCCGTTCCGCCACCGTCGGACGCTCGCTCCCGATCCGCGGTGGGCTCTGCGCCGCGGTGCTGGTGCTGGCCTCGGCCTGCGGCTCGACCACCGATCGCGACGTGGTGCGCGATCCGGCGCTGGCGCCCGAGCTGGCGACCTACCTGGCTTCGCCGTGGGAGGGCTACCTGCTGGCGATCGACCCCGCCCTGCGGGCCGACCTGCAGTCGGGGTTCGAAGAGCTGCGCCGCGTCGGCGATGTCGACGCAGCCCGCCGTGCCGCCCAGCGGGTGGAGCAGGTCGCCGGGGCGCTGGTGCCGGCGGAGGTCCTCCGGGCGCAGGCCGACTTCGTCGCCGGCGACAGCAGCGGCGTGCTCGCCCGCCTGGTGCCGGCGGACTCGGGGCTGGCCCCGCGGACCTCGCTGATCGAGGCCACTCTCACCTGGCCGGGAGCCCTGGTGCTGGGGCGCGCCGCCGAGCTGGAGGCGCGGCCTGACGTGGCGCACGCGGCCTACCGGCTCGCTGCGGAGTCGGCGGAGCCGGCGCGACGCGGCGCCGAGCGCACCCTGGAAGCGGCGCTGCAGTTCACCTTGCGCGGACTCGCCGCGGCGCTCGCCGAAGACCGGCTCGAGGCGGCACGGGCCGCGGTGCAGCGCATGGAGGAGTGGGCGCCGGGAGCCGACGTCACGCTGCGGGCGCGACTCGACCTGGCCAGGGCCATCGCCGAGCCGGCCGCTGAGCTGGCGGCGCTGCGGGCCTGGATCCCGCGCCAGCCGACGGTCGGCAACTACAAGCGCCTCGGCCACCTCGAGGTCGAGTACGGCGACGCCGAGCGCGGGCTGCAGGTCTACACCCAGCTCGCCGAACAGCTTCCGAACGACCCCGAGGTCGCCGACGGGCTCGCCGCGGCGCAGTTCGTCTGGCGACTCGACATGCTGCCGGCGGAAGTGCGCCAGATCGTCGACCGCGAGCGACTCAGCCGCGGCGACTTCGCCGAGCTGCTCTACTGGTTGCTGCCGGGGGTCAGAACGCGGCGGCCGGAGAGCGGTCAGATCGTCACCGACCTGCCGCTCGAGCACCCGCAGCGCGCGGCGATCGTCAGGGTCGTCAACCTCGGCCTGATGCCGCTGCAGGACGCCACGCTGCGAGAGTTCGCGGCCGACGAGCCGATCACCCGGCGGCAGGGATTCGCCGTGTTGCTCGAGCTGCCGGAGTACTTCGGCACCGAGGCGCAGTGCACCGCGGAGCTGGCAGGCCGCAGCCGGCCGAGCGGCGAGGAGATCTGCGTCGCGGCGGCGCGTTGCCGGATCGTCGCCGACGTCTCCGAGTGCCGGTTGCCCGATGCGCTCGCCGGGAGGGTGGCGCGCGAGGGCCTGAGGCGTATGCTGGCGCTGCTCGAGCAGGCTCCGTGAGGTCGTCGCCTGGTGTCGCCTGCGCGATGACGCTGCCGGTGCCGACCGCGCCGCAGACTTCGAGGAGAACGAGAGAGGCCACCGACGTCTTGCGCGCCGGCGGCAGTGAACGAACCGAGGAGGGGTGAGATCGTGGCGAACAGAAAGGGACTGCATCCGCTGGCCTGGGTGGGCATCGGTTGCGCCGTGTTGGTGGTGGTGGGTGTTGCCGTTGTCGGATTCGTTGCTTGGCGCGGGAGCACCTGGCTTTGGAACAAAGCAGAATCCGTCGCAGCCGAAGCCTCGGCCAACCCCGTGACCTTCACCGCCAAGGCGATCGCCCTGGCCAACCCGGAGATCGAATTCGTCTCCGCCGACGAGGAGACCCAGGAGGTGGTCTTCCGCCACGTCGAGAAGGGCGAGGAGTACCGGATCAGCTTCGAGGACGTGAAGGCCGGGCGGATCGAGTTCGAGGGACCGGACGGCACGGTGGAGTTCGAGAGCGACGCCGAGGCCGGCGGCCTCACCGTGCGCACCGACGAGGGAGAGACCCGCTACGGCGGCGCGGCGTCCGGCAGCGAGCTGCCCGACTGGCTGCCGATCCCGCCGGGCGCCACCGCCCAGGTGCAGTTCGCGCAGTCGAGCGGCGCCCAGCAGGCCGGGGCCTTCCAGCTCGAGGGCATCGCCGGAGCCGACGCCATCGCCTTCTACAAGCAGGAGCTCGAGGCCGCTGCGTTCGAGGTGCGCAGCCAGGAGCTCTCGGGCGGCGGTGCCAGCCTGCAGTCGCTCACCGGGACCCACGGTGACGGCCGCCAGGTCTCGGTGGTCGCACAGGACGGTGGCATCGTCGTCTCGTTCAACTCGGGGAGCTGATGTCGCTGCTGCTCGATCGCGACCGTTCGCTGGTGGTGGTGATCGACGTCCAGGGTCGCCTCGTCGGGCAGGTCCACCGGCCCGAGCTGATGCTCGCCGGCATCGACCGGCTGCTGCGGATCGCCGATCTGTTCGAGGTCCCGGTGCTGCTCACCGAGCAGTATCCCCAGGGCCTCGGGCCGACCGAAGAGGGCGTGCTGCGTCGCTTCGAGCAGCTGCGAGTGGCCAGCGAGCGGATCGAGAAGACGACCTTCAGCTGCTGTGGCGAGCGCTTCGAGGAGGCGGTGTCGCGGCTGCGGCCCGGCGTGCCGGCGGCCCGCCGCCAGTACGTCGTCGCCGGCATCGAGGCGCACGTCTGCGTCGCCCAGACCGTGCTCGGGCTGCTCGAGGCCGGCTCGGCCGTGCACGTGTGCTGGGAGTGCGTCTCGGGGCGCGGCGAGGAGTACCGTCACTGGGCGCTGGAGCGGATGCGGTCGGCAGGCGCTGTGATCACCAACCACGAGTCGGCGGGCTTCGAGTGGGCCGGCGACAAGGATCACCCGCGGTTCAAGGAGCTGAGCGGACTCCTGCGGTCCGGTCAGATCGCAACGTGATCCGGGCAGCGGAGTGGCCTCGGCGGCGGGGCCGGGCGCTGCCGTTGGCGTGGCCGGTCGGCGGGCTGCTGGTCCTGCTCTCGGTGGCGGCATCCGCGACGGCGGCGTCGGCCGACGACGAGGCGGCGGTGCGCTCGGTCTTCGAGCGCTACCGTGACGCGCTCGCGGCCGGCGAGGGCGCCGCCGCCGCCTCCCTGGTCGACGCTGAGACCTTCGACTACCTCGAAGAGCTGAAGCGCCTGGCGCGCACCGCCCCGCGCGAGGAGCTCTCCGGGCGCTCGTTCGTCGACCGTCTGCTGGTGGTCACGCTGCGCCACACCCTCGACGAGCGCCAGCTGCAGGAGATCACCCTCGCCGAGCTGATCGACCTCGCCATGCAGGCCGGCTGGCTGGCACCGGAGACTCTCGGCGAGCTGACCATCGGCGAGGTGCGCGTCGACGGTGACGCCGCCATGGCGCAGGCCCTGACCGCCCAGGGTCTGCCGCTCGACTCCGAGGGGCTCGAGCCGCTGAGCTACGAGTTCGTCCGCGAGCAGGGAGCCTGGAAGTTCCGCTTCGCCGCTCTGGTCGACAGCCTGGGCCGGCTGGTCTCCGGCTTCACGGCGCAGATCGGCGCCGAGGACGACGCCCTCATCTTCATGCTGGTCGAGAGCTTCTCGGGACGGGCAGTCGTGCCCGAGGTGTGGAGCCCCCCCGAAGCAAGGCCGCAGCAAGCGCCACCGCCTCGCCGCTGAGGGGTATACCTCGATGCACGCCGCCGGTCGGAGGCGTGACCTGACAAGATAGCCGCCTGGACCGGCTCCGGATCGCACCCCACGCGGGGTGGGCGCTTCGCGGATGCCGTGCGATTCATCGGCAGCGTTGTTCGGAGAGCGGCTTGGAGAACCTGGTCGATCAGCTGCGGCAGGCCTTCCTCGGCAAACACCCGGTGGCCTTCGTCGTGTCGTGGGAGGAGCAGCGGGTGCGCCGCGCCCTGCAGCACTTCAGCGGCCGCCTGTTGCGCGACCAGCAGCTCGCCGTGGTCTCCTGGAGCTGCTGCGAGGGTTTCGACGACGAGCCGCCAGAGCAGCGCACCCTGGATCCGGTGCACGCCGTGACGCGGGTCGTGCGCGGCAGTGAGCCGAAGATCTTCCTGCTGCACGACCTGCCGGCCTTCTTCGACCGGCCGCAGGTGGTGCGTGCGGTGCGCGAGGCCTACGGTCAGCTCTACGGCAAGGAGCGCTACCTCTTCTTCACCGCTCCGGAGCTGCGCACGCTTCCGGCGATGCTGGAGCGGGAGGTCAAGGTGGTCGACGACGGGCTTCCCACCGACGAGGAGCTGACCCGCCTGATCGACTCGGTGCGCTCGGGCTACGGCAACCAGTCGCTCGACGAGGAGGGCGTGCGTCAGCTCGGGTTCGCGCTCAAGGGCCTCAGCCTCAACCAGGCGCGCCACACCTTGAATCGGGTGTTCCGCACCCGTGGCCTGAGCAGCGACCGCATCTTCGCCGAAGTGTTCAAGGACAAGGAGGACGCGGTTCGCAAGGCCGGCCTGCTCGAGTTCGTGCCCCAGAAGGTCGAGCTCGGCCAGGTGGGCGGGCTCGAGAACCTCAAGGAGTGGCTGCAGCGGCGCCAGAAGCTGTTCTCGCGAGAGGCGATCGCCGAGGGTCTGCCGGCTCCCAAGGGCATGCTGGTGATGGGCATGAGCGGCTGCGGCAAGAGCCTTGCGGCCAAGGCGGTGGCCTCGCTCTGGCAGGTGCCGCTCTTCCGGCTCGACATGAATCTCGTCAGCTCGGGGCTCTTCGGCTCGCCCGAGGCGTCGTTCGACCGTGCCACCCGCACCGCCGAATCGCTGGCTCCGGCGGTGCTGTGGATTGACGAGATCGAGAACAGCCTCGGTATCGACGAGGGCGGTGTGGCGAGCAGCACCGGCGTCTTCTCGTCGTTCCTGACCTGGATGCAGGAGAAGCCGCCGATGATCTTCGTCGCCGCGACGGCGAACCGCATCGCAGCGCTGCCGGCGGAGGTGATCCGCAAGGGCCGCTTCGACCAGGTGTTCTTCGTCGACCTGCCGACCCCCAACGAGCGCCGCGACATCTTCCGCATCCACCTCGAGCGCAACGGCGCCGATCCCGACCAGTTCGACCTCGACGTGCTGGCGATCGCGTCGCGCGGGTGGAACGGCGCCGAGATCGAGCAGGCGGTGGTGTCGGCTCGGGTCGACGCCTACAGCGAGGGCCGGCCGTTCGTCATGTCGGACGTGACCCGCAGCACCAGCAGCTTCGTCGCCCTGTCGAAGACCATGCACGAGCAGATGAAGGCGATCCGCTCCTGGGCCTTCGGGCGCGCCACCCTGGCGTCGGCGGAGAAGTACACCGAGGCGGAGCGCGGCGCTCTCGGTTGAGCGGGCGCTGCCGCGACAGGCTCCGCCCGGACCGTCGACGCGAGGCGCCGGTGGCGGCCGCCTGTGGTCAGGCCGCCAGTGGTGAGGCCGTCAGTAGGCGAGGGCGTCAGTGGGTGAGGGCGTAGAGCACGATGTTTGCGCCCGCCGCGTAGGCTCGCGACGAGAAGCGCTCGAAGAACCACTCACCGTAGGCCTCGCGCTCCCAGCCGTCGCCGATGTCGGTGTTCAGCGTCGCCACGGCGAGCAGCCTGCCGTCCTCGCCGAGGTAGCCGCGCAGCCGCACCTGCTGGATGCCCCAGGCCGGCTGGCGGTGGATCTCGGGCGGATCGTGCGGCATGTACTCGGCGAAGTCGCGGGCCGGGATCTGCGGCACGCCGTCGAGCGGGAAGAGAGTCGACAGGATGGGATGGTCCATCGGCAGCTCGACCCAGGGCGTGTCGGGCAGGGCGCGCTGCATGGCGCGCTCGAAGGCGCGCCACTCGGCCTCGCCCCAGAAATCGTCGACCCAGAGGAAGCCGCCCCGCCGCAGGTACTCGCCGAGGGCCTGCGCCTCGGCGTCGTCGAGCCGCATCCAACCGACGTCGCAGAAGTAGAGGAAGGGGAAGTCGAACAGTCTCGGGTCGGTCAGCCGGAGCACGATCGAGCGACGGTTGACCTCGATCTTGGTGAGCTCCCCGAGCCGGAAGGCGAAGTTCTCGTCGGCCTGCGGATGGTCGGTCTCCCAGCGCTCCCACAGGCGGCCGTCGTAGACGTAGAAGGACTCCATCGGGCCGCCTTCGCTGTCGTAGCGGGCGCGCGCGAAGCTGAACCAGGAGCCGCTGTCGCGCTCGTCGGGCTCGTGCGCCTCGAGGTCGGGGCGCCGATCGAAATGGTCCGGAGCCACGAAGTCCCGCCTCTGGCTCGACAGCGACGCCGCGAGGGCCAGGAGCCCCAGCGACCAGGCGGCGGCCAGCATCGGCCTGGCGATGCCAGACGAAGTGCGTGGACGGAAGGGAAGCTCGGGCGCGCCAGCCATGTTGCCCGCTATGTTACGTCCGGCGGCGAGGAGCCGCCGCCGGCTCTGTTCCGCCCGCCGCCGCACACGGACGAACGAGCGATCGAAACCATCGAGACGCGATCGAACGCGAACCTCTCCTCGACTGCGTGCGTTCCGAGCTTTCTGCTCCGATTTCGCTCGGCAACGCAAGTCGACGTAGCATCGTAGAGACTGCCAAGGTGATGACCTCTCGCACAGCGCCCCACAGGGCCTCGCGCCCCAGTGACGACGGCCGCGGCCGTCCGGCCCCGAGGCAGCGGTCGCGGCAGAACGCGCCGCCGACCTCGCTCGTCGTGGCGCTGGGACTGGGTGCGATCGGCCTGGCGACTCTGGTGGCGGGCGCCATCGCGACGCGATCGCCCCTCGCATCGACGCTCGCCTCGGCCGCTCCCGTGGCGCAGCCTCGCGGCGTCGACGAGCGACGGGAGATCCTGCCCGCCAGACGGTACCCGGACGCCTCGGCGGCGGTTCCGGCGACCGGCGTGCGCGAGCGGATCGCCGGCTACGACCCCTTCGCCCTGCCGCTGTCGCCGCCCGACCCCGGCGAGCGGCTGGACGACTGCCCGCCGCGAAGACGGCCTTCGGGCTCTCCCTACGAGTTCTACTTCTCGCGCGCCGCCTACTCGGGCTTCGAGACCTTCGGCTACGCCTCGTGGAGCGTCGACTATCCGAAGGCCGATCGCCAGTTCCTCCTCGGCGTCGAGCGCCTGATGGATCGTCTCGATCACTACCCTTGCGAGAACCCGGTGCTGCTCGACGACCCGAGGCTGCGCGAGTATCCGTTCCTCTACGCGGTGGAGGTCGGCAAGATGACGCTGCGCGCGAGCGAGCGCGAGGGGCTGCGCAACTACCTGCTGAGTGGCGGTTTCCTGATGATCGACGACTTCTGGGGCAGCGCCGAGTGGCGGCGCCTGGAGGAGGAATTCCAGCTCGTTCTGCCGGAGTTTCCGATCGAGGAAGTCGACATGGACCACCCGATCTTCCATGGCTTCTACGACATCGAGACCCTCGTCCAGGTGCCCAACGTCGGTCTCGGCCGGCGGGGCGGCAGGACTCACGAGAAGGACGGTTTCGTCCCCCACGTGCGCGGCATCTTCGACCAGGACCGTCGCCTGATGGTGCTGATCAACTGGAACTGCGATCTCGGCGACGCCTGGGAGTGGGCCGAGGACCCCTTTTATCCGCTCGAGTATTCGACCTACGCCTACCAGATCGGCGTCAATGCCATCGTCTATGCGATGACTCACTGAGGCGACGCGCTGAGGCTCCGCGAGCATCCGGTCCGCCACCATCGCCCCGTCGGCTCACCTGTCCAGTCACCCAGTCACCCAGTCACCCAGTCACCCATCAGCTTCCCAACTGCAGAAGCACCCGGCGAGCCTCCTCGTCCACCTCGCGCGGCCGCTTGCCGCACCGTCCACGCGCCGCAGTCCTCTCCTCGAACGCGGCCGGATGGCCGATCGCGACCCTTCTCCGAATGCCCACCGCCGATGAGCCCCCGCCCACACGCCAATCTCCAGACCGCCGCCCTCCCGTGGCGTGCGACGCCGACCTGGGCCCCACCGAACGGAGGCGCTCGTTGAGGCGACCGGGCGCCTCCGAGTGGCCTTCGACCCCACGATCGTCGTGCGCCGCTGAAGACGCTGCGACGTCGCGGCGAGAGGACGGCTGCCGATGGATCTGATCGAGGCTCTGCTCGGCGTGCGCGGCGAGCTGCTGCACCAGGGCTCCTTCGCCTTCGCGGCGGGGCCGGCGCGTCTCGTCGTCGCCGGACTGCTGATCGCCGCGGGGCTGTTCGTGCTGGTGCGCTACACCCGCGCGGTGCCGGGCCGCCTCCGCCTCCCGCTCACCGCCATCCGAGCCGCCGCGCTCGCCCTGGTGGCCGCGATCCTGCTGCACCCGGTCCTCGTTCTCGAGGCGATCGCGCCGATGGAGAGCTTCGTCGCGGTGCTCGTCGACGACTCGCGCAGCATGGCGATCGCCGACCAGCCCGGCGCCGACTCGGGTCCTCCGGCAGAGCGCGGCACCCGGGCCGGTTGGGCGCGTTCGAACCTGCAGACGGACGGCGAGCTGATGGTGCGCCTCGGCGAGCGGTTCAAGACCCGGCTGTTCTCCTTCGCCCGCGATGCGCGGCGACTCGACGATCCTGCCCAGCTCGACTTCTCGGGGTCGCTGACCCGGATCGAGGCCGGGCTGGCGACGGTGGCCGAGGAGATGGCGGGGGTGCCTCTGAGTGGCGTCGTGCTGATCAGCGACGGAGCCCAGACTGGAGGTGGCGACGAGCTCACCGAGCGCCTGCTCGAGCTGCGCGCCCGTGGCATCGCCGTGCACCCGATCGCGCTCGGCCGCGAGCTGTGGCAGCGCGACGTCGAGCTGCGTGAGGTGCGGGTGGCGCAGAGAGTCCTGGAAGGCAGCGCACTGCGCGCCGAGCTGCTGCTCGAGCACAGCGGAGCGACTGGAGAGACGGTCGAGGTGGCGGTGCTCGACGGGGGCCAGCTGATCGCCAGCGAGAGGGTGGAGCTCGGCCCGCCGGGACAGCCGACCGCGGTCAGTCTCACCATCACCCCGCGCGAGGCCGGACCACGCGCGTTGCGCTTCCGGGTGACGCCGCTGGAAGGTGAGCAGCTGGCCGAGAACAACCACCGCGTCGCCCTGGTCGAGGTCACCGGCTCGGCAGAGAAGATCCTCTACTTCGAGGGCGAGCCGCGGCACGAGTTCTCGTTCCTGCGCCGAGCGGTGGCCAGCGACGAGGCGCTGCAGCTGGTGTCGATGGTGCGACTGGCGGAGAACCGCTTCTCGCGGCTGTCGGTCGACTCCGGCGACGAGCTGCAGGACGGCTTCCCGAGCACCCGCGAGGAGCTCTTCGCCTACCGGGCGCTGGTGCTCGGTTCGATCGAGGCCAGCTTCTTCACCTACGAGCAGATGCGCATGCTGCTGGACTTCGTCGGCAAGCGCGGCGGCGGCATGCTCTTCCTCGGTGGCGGCAACGCCTTCGGCGAGGGAGGCTACGCCGGCACGCCGGTCGACGAGGTGGTGCCGGTGGTTCTGCCGGCGCCGGGAAGTCAGGGCGACTTCTTCACCGTGATGAAGGTGCAGCCCACGGCTCTCGGGCGTCGGCATCCGGTGGTGCAGCTGACCGCGGAGCAGGGTGGGGAAGACCTGTGGCAGCGGCTGCCGGCCCTGTCGACGCGCAACCAGGTGACCCGTCTCAAGCCGGGCGCCTCGAGCCTGCTGGTGGGCACCGGCGACGGAGACGACCGCGAGCAGATCGTTCTCGCGCACCAGCGCTACGGTCGTGGACGCTCGGTGGCGATGACCGCTCAGGACTCGTGGAAGTGGCAGATGAGCATGCCGCTCGAGGACCAGACGCACGAGCTCTTCTGGCGTCAGGTGCTGCGCTGGCTGGTCAGCGACGTTCCGGACCGCGTCGAGGTGCAGCCATCGTCGTCGCGGGTGCAGGTCGGCTCCATCGTCGAGCTGCTCGGTCGGGTGCGGGACCTTCAGTTCGAGGAGATCAACGACGCCCGCGTCGTCGCGTTGGTGCAGTCGCCATCGGGTGAGCTGTCCGAGGTCGACCTCGAGTGGAGCGTCAGCGAGGACGGTCTCTACCGTGGCTCGATGGCCGTGGCGGAGGAGGGCATGCACCGGGTCGAGCTGCGGGCGCGCCGAGGTGGCGAGGAGGTCGGCAACGCGATCGCCTTCGTCGACGCCGCCGAGCTCGACGAGGAGTTCTTCCGCTCCGGCCGTCGCAGCGAGCTGCTCGCGCAGATCGCCGAGGAGACCGGCGGCAGGGTGCACGAGCCCGGAGAGGTCGCCGATCTGGTGGAACGCCTGACCTACTCGCAGGACGGCGTCACGGTGCGCGAAGAACGCGATCTGTGGAACGCCCCGATCCTCTACCTGGCGCTTCTCGGTCTGCTGGTCGGTGAGTGGACGCTGCGTCGCACCGGAGGGCTGTCGTGATCGCACGCCGCCCACCCACCGTCGCGGCCGCTCTGGCGGTCTGCCTCCTGCTCGCCGGCGCCGGCGGCGCCGCCGCCGAGCGCACACACCTGCTGGTGATCAGCGGTCTCGGGGGCGATCCGAAGTACGAGTCGGCGTTCCTCGAGTCGGCGCTCGAGATCCGCTCCGCAGCGCTGGCCGCCGGTCTCGCCGACGGTCAGGTCACCGTGCTCACCGAATCGCCGGCCAGCTCGGCGAGCGTCGATGGCCGCTCCGATCGTGAGACGGTGCAGCAGCGCCTGGGCGAGCTGGTGTCGCAGTCGTCGGCAGGGGACACCGTCTGGGTGGTGCTGATCGGTCACGGCAACTTCCGCGACGGCCTGTCGAAGGTCAACCTGCCCGGTCCTGATCTGAGCGACCAGGACTTCGACGCTCTGCTGGAGAGGTTGGAGGGGCGGCGCATCGTCTTCGTCAACACGACCAGCGCCAGCGGCGAGTTCCTGCGCACCCTCGCCGGGCCCGACCGGGTGGTGATCACCGCCACCAAGTCGGCGGCGCAGCGCAACGAGACGCTGTTCGGGGGCTTCTTCGCCGATGCCTTCGTCGGCGCCCGCGCCGACGAGGATCGCGACGGGCGGGTCTCCGCGGTGGAGGCGTTCCGCTACGCCGCGCGCGAGGTGGCGCGTCACTACGAGAACGAGAACCTGCTGGTCACCGAGCAGGCGCTGCTCGACGACAACGGCGATGGTGCCGGGAGCGCCGAGCCCGACGTGCTCGGCGGTCCCGATGGCACCGCCGACGGTGCGCTCGCCGGCCGGCTCTATCTCGCCGCCTCGCTGCAGGCCTCCTCCGACGATCCCGAGGTGGCGGCGCTGCAGCAGCGACGCGGCGAGCTGCGCCGTCAGCTCGAGCAGCTGCGACGACAGAAGGGGTCGATGCCGGACGCGCTGTATCTCGAGGAGCTGCAGCGGGTGCTGGTCGAGATCGCCAAGCTCGATCGCGAGCTGCGCCAGCGCGAAGGGGACGCCGCCGGCCCGACCGGGGAGTCGCGCTGATGATGCGCGGCGAGCTGCGGCGCGACCGCGAGGCGATTGCCGGTCGCTGCGCCCGTGGGCCGAGGCCGTCGGCCTCGGTCGCACCGCTGATCGCCGCGCTGATCGTCGTTGCGGGCTCGTGGTGGACGGCGCAGCCGCTGCTCGGCCAGGACGAAGAGGAGGCCGCTGCCGGACTCGAGCTGGCGATGCAGGACCCGCTCGCCGGCCTGCCGCCCGCCGGCGCCGCGTACCGCGCCGAGCTCGAGCGGCTCCAGGGCCTGAACGAGCCGTCGCCCGGCGACCGCCTGCGCCAGCTCGAGCTGCTGCGCCGGCTGGGCCGGCACGAGGAGATCCTCGAGCGCAGCGCCGAGTGGCTGGAGGGCGACGCTGCGGATCTGCCTGTGGGCGCCGAGCGTGATCGGCTGGCACTCGCCCGGGCCCTCGCCTTCGAGGCCCTCGGACGCTGGCAGGAGGCCGAAGCGCTGCTGGCGAACACCGCCGGCACCGGCAGCGCGGCGGCGCTCTCCGCCACCGTCGAGCTCGGCCTGGCACGGGAGCGCGACGGAGACCGCCAGGCGGCGCACGAGCTGTGGTTCCGACTGATCGACTTCTACAACCAGCGCGATCGGCTCGACGCCGACGAGCTGGTGGCGGTGGGCCGGGCCTGCCGCCTGCTGGGCGGCACCGACCCCAACCTGTTCCAGGACGCGGTCAAGGCGCTCGACGAGGCGCTCAACGCCTCCCCCGGGCACCTCGAGGCGCTCTGGCGCATGGGAGCGCTCTTCGTCGAGAAGTACGACAGCGGTCAGGCGCGACCGGTGATCGAACAGGCGATGGGCATCGATCCCGACCACCCCGAGGTGCTGCTCGCGCTCGCCGAGCTGCGCCACTTCGACGGTGATCCGCGCACCAGGGCGGCGGTCGACCGGGTGCTCGAGCTCGATCCCGGCTCGGTGCCTGCCCTGGTGCTGAGCACCCGGCTGCTGCTCGAGCTCGAGGACCACGAAGAGGCCGAGGCGACGGCGCGTCGCGCTCTCGAGCGTGATCCGCGCTCGCTGCCGGCGCGCTCGGTACTCGCGGCGGCTCTCTTCCTGCAGGGTGATCGAGACGGCTTCCGGGAGCAGGAGAGCCAGGTGCTGGAGTGGAGCCCGCGGTACGCCGATTTCTACAGCCAGCTCGCCGAGACCAGCGTGCAGAACCGTCTCTACGTCGAGGCGCGGGACTTCGCGGATCGGGGCGTCGAGATCGACCCGCAGTCGTGGAGGGCGCTCGGTCTGCGCGGCATGAACCGCCTGCGGCTGGGCGAGATGCAGGCCGGCCGCGGCGACCTCGAGAAGGCGTTCGCGGCCGATCCGTTCCACGTCTGGAACAAGAACACGCTCGACCTGCTGGACGAGATGGACGACTTCGTGACCTCGCGCTTCGAGGCCGCCGGCGCGCGCTTCGAGGTCGTCGTCGACACCCGGGACGCGGAGCTGCTGGTGCCCTACGTCGAGTCCCTCGTCACCGAGGCATACACCACCCTGAGAGAGCGCTACCGCTTCGAGCCGCAGCAGCCGATCCGCATCGAGGTGTTCTCGGACCACCAGGACTTCTCGGTGCGCACCGTGGGCCTCGAGGGGCTCGGCGCCCTCGGCGTCTCGTTCGGCTCGCTGGTGGCGATGGACTCCCCCTCGGCGCGCGGCCCCGGCGACTTCAACTGGGGCACGACGCTCTGGCACGAGCTCGCCCACACCTTCACCCTGGGGGTCACCGACAACCGCATCCCGCGCTGGCTGACCGAGGGGCTGTCGGTGCACGAGGAGAGGCAGAGCCGCTTCACCGGCTGGGGCGACGACGTGCAACCGCAGTTCGTGCAGATGCTGGCCGACGGCGAGCTCTATGGTCTGCGCGAGATCAACTCCGGCTTCGTGCGACCCGAGTTCCCCAACCAGATCGCGCTCTCCTACTTCCAGGCCTCGCTGATCGCAGAGTGGATCGAGCGCAACCGCGGTTGGGACACGATGCTCGACATCCTCGGTGGCTACGCCGACGGCCTCGACACCGAGGAGCTGTGGCAGGAGCACCTCGAGATGACGCTCGAGGAGTTCGACGAGGTCTTCTTCGGCTGGTTGCGCCAGCGCTACGCCGGCGCCCTCGGCGGCTTCTCGGATCCCGACGAAGACGACGAGGCGTCGCAGGTCACGGCATCTGGCGACGGCCCTGCCGTGCACCTTCGCCCGTCGGCGGGCTCTTCTTCGCCCGAGGAGCGCGACGCGGCGCGCGCCGCGGCGCTCGAGCGGCCGGACGATCTGCGGGCGCAGCTGCGCTGGGGGACCATGCTGGTCGAGCAGGCCCGCTACGACGAGGCCGAGCTCTTCCTGTCCCGGGCACGCGACCTCTTTCCCGAGTACGCCGGCCCCGGCAGCGGCTACCATGCGCTGGTCGAGCTCTACGACCGCACCCGGCGCTCCGACGAGCTGCGCCGCGAGCTGCGCAAGATCGTCGACATCAACGAGTTCTCCTACCAGGAGCACGTCCGCTACGCCGGGTTGCTGCGCGACGCCGGCATCGAGCCGGAGGTGGAGGCCGACGTGCTCGAGCGGCTGATGTTCATCTACCCGATGGAGCCGGTGCACCACCGGCGTCTGGCCGAACTCTCGCGCCAGCAGCGGCGCTGGGACCTGGCGGTGCGCGAGCAGCGAGCCTTCCTCGCCCTCGGGCCGCCGTCGGTGCCGCAGGCGCGTTACGACCTCGCGCTGACCCTGCGTGATGCCGGACGACCCGAGGAGGCACGACGCGAGGTGCTGCTGGCGCTCGAGCTGGCTCCGGACTTCGTCGCCGCGCAGGAGCTGCTGCTCGAGCTGCTCGAGGCTTCGGCCGCGGGCTCGAGCGCCGTCGCCGAGCCGCCTCGAACGCCGCTTTCGAGGTCGGGGGGGTGGCAGTGAGCCGCAGGATGACCGTCCCAGGCGGCTTCGCGTCGGCGCTACGCCGGCACCGCACGTTGCTGCTTCCGGCGCTCTTGCTCTGCGGCTCCCTGGCCGCCTGGGCGGCGGCGACCGAGCCGTGGAGCGGCGCCCCGGAGCCGCCTCAGGTGGAGACCCCGAGCTACGAGTACGACGGGCGGTTCACCTTCGTGCGCATCCGTTTCCGACCGCTCGACTGGGGCTTCGGCGAGTACAGCTGGGGCCTCGACCTGAAGTGGAACCACGACTACCCGCAGGCGGAGAAGAACTTCTCGCGCATCGTCGAGGAGATCACCGGCATCGACGTGCAACAGGGCACCGGCAACGTGCTGGAGATCGACGACCCGCGCCTGTTCGACTACCCCTGGGCCTACATGTGCGAGCCCGGCTTCTGGTCGCCGACCGACGAGCAGGTGGAGATCCTCCGTCAGTACCTGCTGCGCGGCGGATTCCTGGTCATCGACGACTTCTTCGATCAGCCCGGCCGCAGCGCCCAGTGGAGCAACTTCCGCCACCAGATCGAGCGGGTCTTCCCGGGCGTGATCCTCTACCCGATGCAGGTCGACCATCCGATCTTCCGCACCTTCTTCGAGCTCGACGACCTCGACTTCTCGGTGCCCGAGATGGGTGACTGGTTCCCGCCGGCGATCTACGGCGTGTTCGAGGACAACGACCCGCAGAAGCGGCTGCTGGCGATCGTCAACTACAACATGGACGTCGGCGACTACTGGGAGTGGTCCGACACCGCGTTCTATCCCGCCCACATGACCCAGAAGGGGTTCAAACTGGGAATCAACTACCTCGCCTACGGCTTGCTGTACTGAGCCGCCAGAAGGCGCAGCGACACCCGAAGCCGAGCATCCCGAACCGAGCTCCAGGCCCCGACTGCAGCGGGCCTGCGCTCCTCACACCAGAGGCCAGCAGACGATGAACGACGACTTCGACACCCCCGGCACCGGCGACGACGACGAGAGCACTGGCGCCGGCGGCGCGGTCGGGCCCGGCCGACAGGAGGCCGTCGCGGCGTCGACTCCGGCGGCAGTCGCGGCGGCGGTCGACGACGGCGAGGAGCAGGTCGGGGACACCGAGCTGGCGCGACGCCTCAAGCAGGGACGCGACGAGATCCTCGCTCAGCTGCGCAAGACGATCATCGGCCAGGACGAGGTGCTCGAGCAGGTGCTGATGACCCTGTTCGTCGGCGGCAACAGCATCATCACCGGCGTGCCTGGACTCGCCAAGACCCTGATCGTGCAGACGATGGCGCGCATCCTGCGCCTCGACTTCAGTCGCATCCAGTTCACCCCGGACCTGATGCCCGCCGACATCACCGGCACCGAGATCATCCAGGAGGACCACGAGACCGGTCGCCGCTCGATGGTCTTCATGCCCGGCCCGATCTTCTCGCAGATCGTGCTCGCCGACGAGATCAACCGCACCCCTCCGAAGACCCAGGCGGCTCTGCTCGAGGCGATGCAGGAGCACCGGGTGACGGTGCAGGGCAAGACCTACGAGCTCGACCAGCCCTTCTTCGTCTTCGCCACGCAGAATCCCATCGAGCTCGAGGGCACCTATCCGCTCCCCGAGGCTCAGCTCGACCGCTTCATGTTCAACATCATCATCGAGCACCTCGACGAGGAACGCGAGATGGAGGTGGTCACCTCGACCACTTCGGCGCGCAAGGTCGAGCTCGGCAGCGCCGTCTCCGGCGAGGAGCTGCGCGCCTTCCACGGCCTGGTGCGGCGGGTGCCGGTGTCCGAGAGCGTGCTGCGCTACGCCGTCCGCCTGGTGCGGCGCACCCGACCCAACACCGAGGAGTCGCCCGACTTCGTCGACCAGTACGTCGAGTACGGCGGCAGCGTGCGCGCCGCCCAGTACCTGATCCTCGGCGGCAAGGCGAGGGCGCTCATGGACGGCCGCTTCTCGGTCGGCTTCGACGACATCAAGGCGCTCGCCCGGCCGGTGCTGCGCCATCGTCTGCTGACCAACTTCCAGGCCGACTCGGAGCGCATCACATCGGACGACCTGATCGAGCGACTGGTGCAGTCGGTGCCGGTCGAGAGCTCCGGAATGTGAGCTGGGCCGCGGTGCGTCGACGCGATGAGCGAACCTCTTCCGAGGGGACGTCGGTGTCGTCCGGCGGCGCCCGGCGCTGCGTGCGGTCGCCGAGGAGGAGCCGTTGAGCGCCCCGGTGCGCGGCTCGGCGAGCGCCCGGTTCCTCGATCCGGCCGTGCTGGGCCGGATCTCGAATCTCGAGCTGCTGGCCAAGACCGTGGTGGAGGGGTTCATCTCCGGGCTGCACCGATCGCCGTTCGTGGGGCGTTCGATGGACTTCGCCGAGTACCGTGCCTACATGCCTGGCGACGACATCCGTCAGATCGACTGGAAGCTCTACTCGCGCAGCGACCGCTACTACGTCAAGGAGTTCGAGGGCGACACCAACACCCAGGTGACGTTGGCGCTCGACATCTCGCGTTCGATGGACTTCGGCACCGCGCCGCTGAGCAAGCTCGACTACGGTCGCACCCTGGCCTCCTGCCTGGCGTACCTGGCGAGTCGACAGCGCGACCGCGTCGGCCTGATGCTCTTCGACGACGAGGTCCGCGAGCAGATCCCACCGGCGGCCAAGCACCTGCAGCGGGCACTGCTCAGCCTGTCGCGGCTCGAACCGGGTGGCGCGGGCGACCTCGAGAAGCCGCTGGTCAGGCTCGCCGACACCTCCCGCCGGCGTGGGATCGTGGTGGTGATCTCCGACTTCTACGAGCCACCGGAGCAGGTGGTGCGGGCGGTGCGCGGGCTCAAGGTGCGCGGCAACGACGTCCTGCTCTTCCACCTCCTCGACCCGGCCGAGATCGAGCTGCCCTACGACGAGACGACCGATCTCGAGGATCTCGAGAGCGGCGTGCGCATCGCCCTCTCGGGGGGCGACTTCGCGCGCCAATACCGGCTGCTCGTGCAGCAGCACATCGAAACGCTACGTACCCGCTTCATCGAGCTGGGGATCGACTACACCCTGATCGACACCAGCGAGCCGCTCGACCGGGCGTTGCACCGCTACCTGGCTGGCCGCCTCTGGTCGATGAAGAGCCGATGAGAGCGGACCCCACGATCGACCTCCGCGCCGGGCTGCAGCCGGCGACCGCCGCGCATCCCGTGCCGACGGCGCCGTCGAGGTGGGCGGCGTGAGCTTCCTCGCCCCTCTCTTCCTGTTCGGTGCGCTGGCGCTGGCGGCGCCGGTGCTCCTGCATCTGCGCCGCCGCCGCGCCAAGACGCCGCAGCCCTTCCCGTCGCTCATGTTCCTCGAGAACGTGCCGGTGCGATCCGTGAAGAGGCGACGACTGCGTGACGTGGCGCTGCTGGTGGCCCGCTGCGCGGCCCTGCTGCTGCTGGCGTTGACCTTCGCCCAGCCGATCGTTCCGTCGCTGGGCGCAGGCAGCGAGGTGGCGGCGGGGGAGCAGGTGGTTCTGCTGCTCGACCGTTCCTTCAGCATGAGCCATGGCGGTCGCTGGGAGCGGGCCCTGGCGGCCGTTTCGGAGCGTCTCGCGGTGGCCGGCGACCGGGTGTCGCTGGTCGGATTCGGGCGCCAGGCAGAGGTGCTCCTGCCGTGGACGGTCTCCGAACAGGCACCGGCGAGCCTGCTCTCCGGGCTCCGTCCGGGGGTCGACGGCACCGACTACGGCGCCGCGGTGCGCGCGGCCAGACGTCTGGTGAATCAGGCCGACACCGACCGTCCGGTGCGGGTGGTGCTGGTCACCGACGTGCAGGCCGGCGGCTGGGACCGGTCCGACCGCAATCCGCTGCCTGCCGGGGTCGAGCTCGAGCTCCTCGACGTGCGGCAGGAGCCGGAGCCGGCCAACCTAGCGGTGCTCGGCGTGCGCCTCGAGCGGCAGCAGACGGGAGATCGAGAGCGGGTCGTGGTCACCGCGCGGGTCGGTCGCTTCTCGCCCGGTCCGGGGACCGACGACGAACCGGGGGCGGCGATTCCGGCGCGTCTCGAGCTCCAGGTCGACGAGCGTGAGGTCGAGACCCTGGACGTTTCCATCGATCCGGCAGAACCGGTCTTCGAGGTGGAGTTCCAGCCGTTCACCGTCGCCTCCGACCGGGAGCACCGCGGCGCGGTGGCGCTTTCGGCCGTGGCGGACAGCATCGGCGTCGACGACGTGCATCGTTTCGTCATGGCGCCCGGAGACGCGCTGTCGGTGCTGCTCGTCGAGCCGCCGGGCCGTCGTTCGCAGGAGGCCTTCTACCTGCGGCGGGCGCTGCAGACTCTCTCGGATCCCCGGATCCGCCTCGAGTCCGCGGTTGCCGGCAGCCTCCAGGAGACGATCCTCGAGCGGGCCGACGTGACCATCGTCCTCGACGCGATCGCCGACCTTCAGGGCGGCGAGTCCGAGGCGCTGCTCGCCCGGATCGGCGCTGGCGCCGGGCTGCTCGTCTCCGTCGGCCCACGCACCGCCTCGGCTCTCGCCTCCGCCGATGCGTTCGCGGCGCTGCCCGAAGGTCTGCGCCCGCCGGCGGCGAGCGAACGTCGCGGCGGCAGCGACGAACGACAGGTGCGCCGTCTCGCCTCCCTGTCCACCGAGCACCCGAGCTTCCGGGCCTTCAGCGACGGCTTCCGGGACGCCTTCACGGGGGTCGCCTTCTTCCGCGCCGAGGCGCTCGAGCCGCGGGCCGGTGATCGGGTGCTGGCCTACCTCGACGACGGCGCGCCGCTGCTCGTCGAGCGGCCGGTAGGCCGCGGTCGGATCCACTGGTACGCCACCAGCCTCGATGCGTCGTGGAGCGACCTGCCGCTGCACAACGCCTACGTGCCCTGGCTCGACGGCGAGGTGCGCACGCTCGCCGGCTACCGGCCGCGTCCACCTTCGTACCGCATCGGCGAGGTCGCCGAGCTGGCTCTGCCGCTGCCGCTCGACGCCTGGACGCTCGAAGCCCCGTCGGGGGATCGCTCGCCCCTCGGCGAGTTCCTCGACCAGCGCCGGGCCGCGGCGGCGACGCTGCCCGCCGCCGCGACGCCGACGGCGCCGGATGCCGACCCGTTGGCGAGCGCCGACCAGGCGCTGATGAGGCTCGACCAGCCCGGCTTCTGGGAGCTCTCGACCGACGCGGGAGAAGCCCCGAGGTTGCTGGCGACCAACGTCGATGCGGCCGAGTCCGATTTCGGTCGCCTCGACGCCGACGAGTTCGCTGCCGGGCTGGTGACGGTCGGCGAGGGCCCTCGCGAGGCCGAGTCCGCGGGCGGCGTGGCCGGCGAGCGCTCGGACGCGCCACGCGGGCGGCTCTGGTGGGCGCTCGCCGTGGCGACCCTCGCCGCGCTCTGCGTCGAAGGAGTGCTCGCCTCGGTGCGCCAGCGCCGCGACGCCTCGTCCGGGGCAGCGCTGTCCTAGGCGTGGGAGAGAACGCGGACCGTGGCAGAGTGGTAGGAGTGTAGAGGCAGGCGCCAGACAGGAGCGATCGCGATGAACCGAGAACCGGCGACACCTACGGCCAGCGAGCTCGTGGCCACCGACGAGTCGACGCGGCGCGAGCTGCGGCGGGTGGTGCGCTCGGTGCGGCGGCGATGGCGCACCCGCAACGCGCTGCGTGGACTGGCGATCACCGCCGGCGTGGCGTTGGTGGTGGTGCTCGGCTCGGCACTGCTGCTCGATCAGTTCCTCTACACCGAACGGGCCGTGACGCTGCTGCGCTGGTTCTCCTGGATCTTCGTCGGCCTGGTGGCGCTGCGCACCATCGTGCTGCCGCAGTTGCAGCGGGCGCCCGATCGTCGGGTGGCGCTGTACATCGAGGAGCACGAGCCGAGCCTGCAGACCGCCCTGCTCAGCGCGGTCGAGCTCGACTCGCGCGCCGGCGGGAGCCGCGAGCGCTCCAGCGAGCTGGAGCTCAACCTGCTCACCGACGCGATCCGCCGCTGCGAGAGGGTGGACTACGCCCAGGGGATCGAGCGCGGCGCGCTGCGGCGGCTCTCGGGCGCCCTCGCCGGCGTCACCGGAGCGGCACTGCTGGCGATCCTCCTCTCGCCTGCCTTCCTGCAGCACGGAGCGATGCTGTTGCTGATGCCCTGGAAGGCCCTGGCGGCCGACAACCCCTACGTGGTGGAGGTCGACCCCGGCACGATCGAGGTCGCCAAGGGCGCCGACGTGCTGATCACCGCCCGTCTGGTCGGCTTCGACGCGACCCGGGTCACCCTGCGGCTGCGCGAGGGCGACGGTGAGTGGCAGAGCTTCGAGATGGGAGCCGGCGAGCAGGGCTCGGCGATGACCGAACGCGGCATCGAGGTCTTCGGCGTCGCCGACGACGTCTCTGATCGCGAGCTGCTGCTGCTCGACATGCGCACGGACTCCGAGTACTTCGTCGAGGCGGGTGGCATCCGCTCCCCGGTGCACCGCCTGACCGTCGTCGAGCTGCCCTATGTCGAGCGCATCGATCTGCTGTACGACTTCCCGGCCTACACCGGGCTTCCGGATCAGGCGATCCGCGACGGTGGCGACGTCGCCGCCCTGCGCGGCACCGAGGTCACCGTCTCGGTGGCGACGACCGTGGAGGTGGCCGGCGGCCGGCTGAAGCTCGACGACGGCCGGGTGATCGAGCTGGTCGCGATCGCGGCGGCTGCCGCCGAGTCGGCGGCGACGACCGAGGAGGCCGCGCCGACTGACCTGGTCAGCGGCGCCGAGGAGCGCGCGGCGACCTGGAGCGCCGCCTTCGACGTCGATCGGCGCGGCTTCTATTCGGTCGAGCTCGACGACCTCCGCGGCAGGGCGCACCGCGCCTCGCCGGACTACGCCATCGAGCCGCTCCAGGACCAACCGCCGGTGCTGCGGGTGCGACGGCCGGGCCGGGACCTCAAGGTGAACAAGATCGAAGAGGTGTTCGTCGAGGCGGAGGCGGTCGACGACTATGGCGTCGCCAGCCTCGACCTGAGGTACTCGGTCAACGGCGGCGAGGAGCAGAGCGTCGCTCTCGTGCAGGGCGAGCCGCGCGAGAAGGTCTCCGCCGGCCACACCTTCTTCCTCGAGGAGATCGAGCTGCAGGACGGCGATTTCGTCTCGTACTACTTCGAGGCGGAGGACGCGACCGGTGGCAGCGGCCGCGCCGCGGCGAGCGACATCTACTTCCTGGAGATCAGGCCCTTCGGTCAGGAGTACCGTCGCGCCGAGGGCGGCGGCGGCATGCAGGGAGGCGGCGGCACCGACACGGCGCTCTCCGCCCGTCAGCGCGAGATCGTGGCGGCGACCTTCCGCCTGATGCGCGACCGCGAGTCGCTCGACGCCAAGGAGTTCTCGGAGAGCGTCGCCACCGTGGCGCTGTCGCAGGAGCGCCTGCTCGAGCAGGCCGGCACCCTGATCGCCAGGATGCAGAACCGCGTCACCCTGTCGCAGGACGAGGACTTCGCGACCATCATCGCCCACCTCGAGCGCTCGTTGCCCGAGATGCGCGAGGCGATCCGGCTGCTCCACGAGGAGAAGCCCGCGACGGCGATCGGTCCCGAGCAGCGGGCGATGACCCATCTGCAGCGTGCCGAGTCGACCTTCCGCGACGTGCGCGTCTCGTTCGATCCTGGTGGTGGCGGCGGCGGCGAGCAGAGCCAGCTCTCCGAAGACCTCGCCGACCTCTTCGAGCTCGAGCTCGACAAGCTGCGCAACCAGTACGAGGTGGTGCAGCGGGGACAGAACGAGCAGTCGGCGCGCGAGCTCGACGAGGTCGAGCAGCGTCTCAAGGAGCTGGCCCGACGACAGCAGCAGGAGCTCGAGCGCAAGCGCCGCGAGGCCGGTCAGCGCACCCAGCAGGGTGGCGGCGGCCGTCAGGAGCAGATGATCGAGGAGACCGAGGAGCTGGCGCGCCGGCTCGAGCGCCTGGCTCGCGAGCAGTCGCGGCCGGAGCTGCGCCAGACTGCCCAGCAGCTGCGCGAGGCGATCGACCAGATGCAGCGCAGCTCGGCCGGCGGCAGCGGTCGCGAGGGAAACCGGTCGGGCATGCAGGCCCTCGAGTCACTGGAACAGGCGCGGCGGCTGCTCGAGAAGAACCGCGAGACCCGCGTCGACGAGGAGATGCAGGAGCTGGGCGAAAGGTCGCAGCGGCTGCGCGACCTGCAGCAGCGCATCTCGCAGCAGGTCGGTCGCATGGCCGAGGAGGAGCGCCGTGCCGGCGGTCGGGGAGGGCAGGGACGCGAAGGGGAGCCCCGCGCCGACGGTCGCCCCGAGGCTGATCCTGCCGAGCAACGGCAGGAGCTCGAGCGGCTGCTCGAGCGCAAGGACCAGCTGCAGTCCGAGATCACGTCGCTCGAGGAGCAGCTCGACAGGATGGCGCGACAGGCTCGGAGCGAGACTCCGGACGTCGCCCGCAACCTGCAGCAGGCGGCCAACTCGATCCGCAAGAACCAGCTCAAGGAGAAGGTGCGCTACTCCAAGGGCGTGGTGCGTGAGCGCGAGGCGGAGATCGCCGAGGCGTTCGAGCGCGAGATCGAATCGAATCTCGAGGAGCTGCTCGGCGAGCTCGACCAGGCCCAGGGAGCGATGAACGAGGCCCAGGCCGGCGACTCGGAGGACATGCTGGCGCAGGCGCGGGACCTGGTCGAGAACCTGCAGTCGCTCGAGGGACGCCTGCGCGACCGCCTGGAAGACGGTGGAGAGCGTCGCGACGGAACGGGCGAGCGAAGCGAGAGCGGTGAGTCGGGCGAGCCCCGATCCGGAGAGGCCGGCGAGCGCGGCGAAGGCGAGCAGGGCGATGGCGAGCAGGGCGATGGTGAGCGCGGCGACTCACAGCGCCCCGGCGACCGGCCGGGCGCCGAGGGGGCAGAGGGAGAGCAGGGCACCGACGCCGGGCAGGGCCGGCGCGGCACCGGTGAGCGGCCCGGCCAGAACGGCTCCCCGGGCCAGCAGGCGGGCGAGACCGCCGGTGAGTCGCGGGACGGGTCCGAGAGTGGCGGCGGCGAAGGCGCCTCGCGTCGGCTCGGGCAACGCGCTGGCGAGCGCGCCGACTTCGGCGACGGCCGTGGCGTCTCCTCTCGCATCGGCCTCAACGAGCAGGCCCAGTTCCAGCCAGGCATCTTCGGTGCCGAGGAGCTGCGTCAGATGGGGCGCGAGCTGCGCGAACGACTACGCGACGCCGAGACCCTGCGCGAGGACCTGCGCGAGGCCGACCTCGAGACCGCCGATCTGGACGACGTGCTGCGCCAGATGCGCGAGCTCGACATCCGTCAGCTGGTCGGCGATCCACTGGCTCTGCAGGCGCTGCGCGATGCGGTGGTCGAGGGCCTGCGCCAGTTCGAGTTCCGCCTCTGGCGCGATCTCGAGCGCGACCAGCGCCAGGTGCTGGCGCCCGACAGCGAGCGCGTTCCGGCCGGCTACGAGGGCTCTGTGGAGGAGTACTTCCGCTCACTCGCCCGCAGCGACGGTCGCTGAGCCGACGCCGCGCCGCGGTGAGTTGGCGCGCAGCGTGCAGTGACTGTCCGCAGCCGTGAGTCCGCGGCCCCGGGCGCTGTGCGTCCGGTCCTTCTACCAAGCACGGTGGTTCTCGCTCGGCGGTGAAGCAACGTGCCGAGGACCTCTCGATGGCCAAGCTCACTCTCGTCCCCCGTCACATGTCCCGCTACCGGGAGATCGCCAGGCTCTGCATCAAGTTCGGGCGTCGTGACTGGGTGCGCGATGCCGGCCTCGACGAGGTGCTCGGTGACGAAGGTTCGGAGCAGGAGAGCGCGGATGCCGAAGAGCTCGCCGACGAGCTGGAGAAGCTCGGCCCGACCTTCGTCAAGCTCGGGCAGGTGCTCTCGACCCGTGGAGATCTGCTGCCCCCGGCCTACGTCGCTGCGCTCGAGCGGCTGCAGGACGAAGTCGAGCCCTTCCCGTTCGAGGAAGTGCAGTCGATCCTGGCCGATGAGCTCGGGGTTCGCGTCTCGAAGGCCTTCGACTCGTTCGACGCCCGGCCGCTGGCAGCGGCGTCGCTCGGCCAGGTGCACACCGCGGTGTTGCGTGACGGCCGACCGGTGGCGGTCAAGGTACAGCGACCGGGGGTGCGGAAAAAAGTACTGGACGACCTCGACGTGCTCGACTCCCTCGCCGAGCTGCTCGACCGCCATACCTCCGCCGGCCGGCGGTGGCGCTTCGGCGCCATCCTGGAGGGTTTCCGCAAGTCGCTGCTCGCCGAGCTGAATTACGAGCGGGAGGCGCAGAACCTGATCACGTTGGCCGACAACCTCGGTCGGTTCGAGCATCTGGCGGTGCCGCGGCCGATCGGCGACTACACCAGCCAGCGGGTGCTGACCATGGAGCGCATCGACGGCGTCAAGCTCGACGACGTCTCACCGGTGGTGCTCGCCGAGCTCGACGGGGAGGGTCTGGCCGATGAGCTGTTCGAGGCCTACCTGTCGCAGATCCTCATCGACGGCTTCTTCCACGCCGATCCGCACCCGGGCAACGTGCTGCTGTCACGCCACCAGGACGTGCACCGCATCCACCTCATCGACCTGGGCATGGTCGGCAGGGTGGGAACCCAGCTCCGTGATCAGCTGCTCAAGCTGCTGCTGGCGCTGGCGGAGGGCCAGGGCGAGGAGGCTGCCCGCATCACCATCGAAGCCAGCGAGATCGCCGAGGGCGCCGACCTCGACGGCTTCGTCGGCGAGGTCACCGAGCGCGTGCTGCGCTACCGCAGCGATCGGCTCGAGGACCTCCAGGTCGGCCAGATCGTGCTCGAGATGGCGGGTGAGGCCGCCAAGCACGGCGTCTGGGTGCCGCAGGTCTTCAATCTGATCGGCAAGACACTGCTCAGCATCGACCACGTCGGCCGCCGCCTGGCGCCCCGCTTCGATCCCAATGCGGCGATCAGGCGCCACGCCACGCGGTTGATCTCGGAGCGCATGTCGAGCTCGCTGTCGCTGGGTGAGATGTACCGCAGCCTGCTCGAGGCGAGCGAATTCGCTCAGGGGCTGCCGGCCCGCCTCAACCGGCTGCTGACGAACCTCTCCGAGAACCGGCTGCGGGTCGAAGTCGACGCCATCGACGAGCGCCGTCTGATGGTCGGTATGGAGAAGGTGGCGAACCGGATCACCGCCGGCCTGGTCCTGGCGGCGCTGATCGTCGGCGCCGCACTGCTGATGCGGGTCGAGACCAGCTTCCAGATCCTCGGCTATCCCGGATTCGCGATCGTCCTCTTCCTGGTCGCTGCGGCGGGAGGGTTCCGACTGCTCTGGGCGATCCACCGCGACGACCGGCTGGACCAGAGACGCTGACGCGGCCGCGCGCGACGGGTCGAGTCCGGCAGGTTTCGCAGCCGACAGCCTGCGCCCGTCTCGTGGTTCAGTAGCGCGGCACCGAGGGGTCGACCTCGAGACTCCAGGCGTCGATGCCACCCGCCAGGTTGTAGGCGTGGTCGAAGCCGCGCTCGCGCAGCAGCTTGGTGGCGCGGGTGGAGCGTGGTCCGTGGTGGCAGTGGATCACCCAGCGGTCGCCGGGGTCGAGCTCGCCCAGCCGCGCCTCGAGCTCGGCGATCGGCACGTGCAGGGCCGGCGGCACGCCGTCGCCGCCGATGATCGCGATGTCGCGCTCCTCGGCGGTGCGCACGTCGAGCAGGCGGGCTTCGCCCGAGCGCAGCCAGCTCGAGGCTTCGACGACCCCGACGTCGAGGTCGGAGTCGTTCGGCTCGGAGCCGGGCGCCGGCACGCCGCAGAACTGGTGGTAGTCGATCAGCTCGGTGAGGGTCGGCTCCGGGCCGCAGATGGGGCACTGCGGGTTCTTGCGCAGCTTGAGCTCGCGGAAGTCGAGCTTCAGCGCGTCGAACAGCAGCAACCGCCCGAGCATCGACTGTCCGGCGCCGACGATCCACTTGATCGTCTCGTTCGCCTGCAGACAGCCGATGATCCCGGGCAGCACGCCGAGCACGCCGCCTTCGGCGCACGAGGGCACCAGCCCCGGCGGCGGCGGCTCGGCGAAGAGGCAGCGGTAGCAGGGTCCCTCGGCGCCGTGGAAGATCGACACCTGGCCCTCGAAGCGGAAGATCGAGCCGTAGACGTTGGGGCGCCCGGTCAGCACGCAGGCATCGTTGACCAGGTAGCGGGTGGGGAAGTTGTCGGTGCCGTCGACCACCAGGTCGTAGCGCCCTACGATGTCGAGGGCGTTCTCCGAGCTCAGAGCGGTCTCGTGGGCTTCGATCTCCAGGTGCGGGTTGATCAGCCGCAGACGCTCGCTGGCGGCCTCGATCTTCGGCCGCCCGATGTCGTTCTGCCCGTAGAGCAGCTGACGCTGCAGGTTGGACTCGTCGACCCGATCGAACTCGACCAGGCCCAGGGTGCCGACGCCCGCCGCCGCGAGATACATGCCGGTCGGCGAGCCCAGCCCGCCGGCGCCGACCAGCAGCACCCGCGCCGCCTTCAGCCGGCGCTGACCCTCGACGCCGACCTCGGGCAGGATCAGGTGGCGACTGTAGCGACGGATCTCGTCGGGCGAGAGCTCGGGCAGCGTGGAGGGCGCTCGGTCGGTCGGCGCCGCACCCGCGCCGCCGGCGATCGACGGGATGATCGTCAGGGTGTCGCCCGGCGACAGCGACGTCGCGTCGCGTTCGAGGTAGCGCACGTCCTCGTCGTTGCGGAACACGTTGACGAAAGAGCGCAGCCTGCCGTCGCCGTCGTAGAGGTGCTGTCGCAGCTGCGGATGTGCCGCGACCAGTGCCTCCAGGGCGTCGCCGACGGTACTCGCCTGCACCGGCACCTGCGCCTGGTCGTCGGCGAAGCGCCTCAGTGGGGTCGGGATCTGTATCTGCACGCTCATCTCGAGCCTCGCTTCCTCTCAGGGTTCCTCGGAATTTCTCCGTCGTCGGTCGGCCTCGCCCGCCCTGCCGCCGGCGTCGGCGCCGGCGCCGCAGGATCGACGGCCTCCTCGCGGTAGGCGGAGCGGTCGTCGCACAGTCGCCAGCTCCTCGCCTCCGCCGCCTCGGCCCGGCGCACAGCGACGATCAGGTAGCTGGTGTCGGGCCACGCCGCTGCGCGATCGTGCTCCGAGGGCTTGGCCGGACAGTCGGGATGCGAGTGGTAGTAGCCGACCACCTCGAGGCCCTCTGCGTCGGCGCTGCGCTGCGCCGCCAGCAGGTCGCGCGGCGCGATCGAGAAGCGATTGAGACGTGCCGCGGCCTCGCGCTCGTTGGCGACCGGAAGACGCCGGACCACCTCCGTCGACTCAGCCTGCCGCCGTCCGAGCAGCACGCCACAGCACTCCTCGGGATAGGCCTCTTCGCCGTGGCGCCGGATCTCGTCGAGGAGCGCCGGCGCGATCCGCAGACGCTCGCCGCGCGCCGGGCGCACCGGAGCGCCGTAGCGCTCGTCCTCGGCGATGTCGGTGGAGTGCGGCGAGGGATTCACGGCTGCTCCCAGAAGCGGTCGGAGAGGTACTTTGTGGCGTCGTCACACAGCACGGTGACCACGACGCCGCGATCGATGGCCCGAGCCACCTCCAGAGCGGCGGCGACGTTGGCACCGGCGGAGATGCCGACGGCGATGCCGAGCTCGCGGGCCAGTCGCCTGGTCGTGGCGTAGGCGAGCTCGGTGGCCACCGAACGCTCCTCGTCGGCCAGCGTCGGATCGTAGATCGGCGGCACCAGGGCGCTCTCCATGTGCTTCATCCCCTCGAGACCGTGCAGCGGGCCGTCCGGCTGCACCGAGATCAGACGCACCTGGGGGCTGCACCGGCGCAGGAAGCGGCCGACGCCGAGGAAGGTGCCGCTGGTGCCGAGGCCGGTCACGAAGTGGGTCACGGTTCCCGCGCTCTGCTCCCAGATCTCCGGCCCGGTGGTGGCGAAGTGAGCGCGCCAGTTCTGCTCGTTGCCGTACTGGTCGAGATAGACGAACTCGCCTGCACGTTCGGCGGCCAGGCGCCGCGCCTCGCGGATCGCGCCGTCGCTGCCCTCGAGGGGATCGGTCGCCAGGACTTCGGCGCCATAGGCGAGGAGCAGCCGCCGCCGCTCCGGGCTGGCGTTATTCGGTACGCAGAGAGTGACGCCGATTCCGAGGGCGGCGCCGAGCATGGCGTAGGCGATGCCTGTGTTGCCCGAGGTGGCGTCGAGCACCCTCGCACCGTCGTCGAACAGGCCGCGAAGCAGCGCGTGACGCAGCATGAACAGGGCCGGCCGGTCCTTGACCGAGCCGCCGGGGTTGCAGAACTCGGCCTTGGCGAGCAGCCGCACTCCGGCGCCCGCGGGCAGCAGGGCGCCGAGGTCGAGCAGCGGCGTGGCGCCGATGCGCTCGATGACGGGCGCGGCCGCAGCGAGCCTCGCCGACGGCGCGACGCGGTCAGCGGCCGGGAGCGTGGTCATTCGCCGGGCTGCGGCACGTAGCGGAGATAGGGGGTCTCGGCGCGGAAACCGTCCGGATAGCGGCGGTTGGCCTCCTCGTCGCTCACCGCGGGGACGATGATGACCTCTTCGCCCTGCTTCCAGTCGGCCGGGGTCGCCACCTGGTGGCGGGCGGTGAGCTGGAGCGAGTCGATCGCTCGCAGCAGCTCCTGGAAGTTGCGGCCCGTGCTCGCCGGGTAGGTGAGCGTGAGCTTGATCTTCTTGTCGGGCCCGATCACGAACACCGAGCGCACCGTCATGGTGTCGCTGGCGCCGGGATGCACCATGCCGTAGAGGTCGGCGACGCGGCGCTCCGGATCCCCGATCAGCGGGAAATCGGGAGCCTGCCCTTGGGTGCGGGCGATGTCCTCGCTCCAGCGCTCGTGGTCGGAGATCGCGTCGACGCTCAGTCCCACGACCTTGACGTTGCGACGGGTGAACTCGGGCTCGAGTCGCGCCAGGGTGCCGAGCTCGGTGGTGCAGACGGGGGTGAAGTCCTTCGGGTGGGAGAACAGGACGCCCCAGCTGTCGCCGAGCCACTCGTGGAAGCGGATCTCGCCGCGGGTGGTCGGGGCGGTGAAGTCAGGGGCGAGGTCGCCCAACTGCAAATTGCTCGTGGTCATCGGATCGCTTCCTTCCCTGTCGAGAGATCGGATCTCCCGGAGGCCGAAGGGTGGCTCCGGGGGATGGGTCGTGGTCGGCCGGGCGGACCACGAAGAGGTCGTGGAGCACGCTGGCCCGCGATCACGGATTCGTGGCGGGGCGGTGCTCGGTTTGCGCCGCTGTCGTCTCGGGCGGATCCAGGGCCGGTGGCGGAGCCGGCAGGAGATCCGCCTACCTACAAGCGCAGCGGGGAAGGACGGCGACCTTCGTACCGGCGACGTTGCTGCCGTCGGGGCTCTTCGCGGTGCGCTGCGCGCGGCGAGGCATGCGGTCGGCGGGCCGGTCCATGTCGCGACAGTAGTTTCGGTCCCGCGGAGGTGTCAAGCCGGATGGGTCGAGCCGCAGAGCGGTGGCAGACAGGTCGCAGAGCGGCGAGACGTTGTACCGGACCGGAGTGCCGCACGTGAGTCGTCAGGGCGACGGTGGCGCCGGGATCCGCCAACGGTGCACCTGATTCGCCTCGTCGGCAGAGGCGAAGATCTCGATCTCCTCGCCGACTCTGTGGGCAGCGACGCCGCCGAGCAGCATGGTGTCGGGGAAGGCGCCCTGCGAGGCCACGTGCATCGACAGACCGTCGGCGAGAGTGCTCGCCGGCGGCAGCGGCCGCGCCGTCCAGTCGGGCCAGAAGGCGATGCGATCCGCGTCCGCCTCGACGACGAAGAGATGCCCGTCGGAGAGCGCCACACCCTCCGGTCCCGAGAGCCCCTCGGCGATCAGGGACGGCTCGGTCGAACCGGCGGGCAGGTGGTGGATCCGGCCCGACCGGCGTTCCGCGAACAGCACTCCGCCGAGCCCGTCGCCGACCACCCCGGCAGGTCCCTCGAGGTCGGTCACCAGCGTCTCGGTCGCACCGGTCGTGGGGTCGATCCGCAGCAGCGAACCACTGCCCGATGCGCCCCAGCTGGTGACGTAGATGCGATCCCCCTCGGCTGTGGCGTCGATCGGCATCTCGACCGCGAACGAGGCGTCGACCCGTCCCGCAACCGGATCCCACACCCGCACCTGGTTGTCGAACCAGCTGGTGGTCACCACGCGCCCGCCCCATGCCTGGGCGCTCATCGAGGTGCCGAGCTCGGTGAAACCGATGACGTCCCGGACCACCGAGAGCTCCTCGCCGGTCGACGCGTCGAAGGTGCGCAGGGCGAAGAAGTCGGCCAGGACCAGCCGGTCGCCGAGCAGCGTCAGGCCGCCAGGCATGTTGACGCCCGGCTCGGACACGGTCCGCGGCTCGGTTCCCGCAGTGACCTCCCAGACGCCGCCGTCGGCGTAGCTCGAGACGAACAGCCGGCCGTCCTCGGAGAAGGCGAGGTTGTCGAGCCCGGGCTGCAGCCGAGCGACGATGTCGCGCTCGCCGCCGGCGCCGATCCGTACGACGGTTCCGGCCGCGGCGTCGACCACGTGCAGCCTGCCCTGAGCATCGAACTTGACCGCGGCGGGAACCTCGAAGCCGTCCGCCACGGTGCGCATCTCGCCGTTGTCGACGTCGATCGAAACCACCTCGCCGCGGAACCAGCGCGGCCCGTACAGCCTCTGGTCCGGTCCCCAGTCCATGCCGTTGAGGCCGCACTCGGGCCCGAGGTCGTCGCGGATCGAGCGCGCTGGCCGCGCTGCCTCGGGATCGACCTCGAACAGGCCGGAACCGAAGAAGCACTGGGAGACGAAGAGGCGCCCGTCGTCGGAGAAGGTGATCGGGTTGACGCCCGGCCCCAGCTCGGCGATCACCGAGGTCTGGCCGTCGGTTCCGCGGCGCCCGACGGTGCCGAAGGAGATGTTGGTCCAGTAGAGGGCGCCGTCGGGAGCGAAGGCGAGATCGTCGGGTGCGGTGGCGTCGTCGTCGTGGCCCAGCCGCTCGACGATCTCGCCGCTCTCGGGGTCGAGGGCGAGCAGACCGGGCGTGACGACGCTGGCCACCCACAGCCTGCCGTCGGGACCGAAGGCTATGCCGTTGGCGCCGCGTATCGCGGCGCCGGTGAGGAAGACCGATTCTCCGGGCCCGGCCCCTTCGGCCCCCTCGCCTCCGCGCTCCGCAGCCGTCTCCGACTGACATGCCATGGCGGCGGCGAGCAGCGCCGCGAAGGCCACTGGGAGCAACCCGCGCCGCCGGGGACGCAGGCGTCCGCGGCTGCCCCCGGGGGAGCGATTCGGAGAAGGGAGAGCGAGCCGCCGCGCAGGTCGATGTCTCGGCTGGCAGCCGTTTCGGCGGTGCCCCTCGTGGTGCTCCGACCCGGTGATCCGATCGCTCATGCAGCCTCCCTGTCGGCGTTCTCCCCGCCCGAGTGTCCATGTTCCGGTGCGAGGCTGAGCAGGATAACGCGGTCGCGGCGATCCACGGCGTCCTCACGGGGATCCGGCACGAGAGGTCGAACGATCGGCGGAGCGGCGCCTTCGCCGAGGCTCGGCTAGGGTACGCGGCGAACAGAGGTGGCAGGGAGGGAACGGGTGCGATGACAGAGCGAGCGACAGTCGAGGCCGACAGTGGAGGCGGCGGTGCCGGTTCGATGCTGCGCGTCGCGACCTGGAACATCAACGGAATGCGCGCGCGCTTCGACTTCCTGGTCCACTGGCTGCGCGCTCGGCGTCCCGACGTGGTCGGACTGCAGGAGCTCAAGATGCCGGAGGACGCGGTGCCGCGCCGTGAGCTGGAGCAGCTCGGCTACGCGGTCGAGGCGTGCTCGGAGAAGAGCTGGAACGGCGTCGCGGTGCTGTCGCGTTTGCCGATCGAGGTGGTGCAGTCGGGACTTCCGGGTGGTGAGGAGCACGGCGCGCGGCTACTGACTGTGCGTACCGCCGGGCTGCTCTTCACCACCGTCTACTGCCCCAACGGCAAGAGCGTCGAGCACGACGACTTCTCGCGCAAGCTGGAGTGGTTCGATCGCCTCGCGGAACACCTCGCCGAGAGCCGCGACCCGCACGAACCGTACGTGCTCGCCGGCGACTTCAACATCTGCCGGCGGGGCGTCGACAGCTGGGACGCGGCGCGCTTCGAGGGGCGGATCTTCCACACCGCCGAAGAGCGCCGCCGGCTCGACGCCTTGATCGACTGGGGCCTCGAGGACCTCTACCGCAGTCGTGGGCCCGACGACGGCGCCTTCAGCTGGTGGGACTACCGGGGTGGCGCCTTCCATCGCAACCAGGGCCTGCGCATCGACCTGTTGTTGGGCACGCGGGCGGTGGGAGAGCGTACTCGTGACGTGACGATCGACCGCGACTATCGAAAGAAGAAGGACGGCCTGGTCGCCTCGGACCATGCACCGGTCCTGGCGGACCTCGTGCGGCTGGAGTAGCGCGGCGGTCTTCGGGATTCGCCCCAGAACCCGCCTCAGGTCTCGCCTTCGATCGCGGCCATCTGGAGCCGCTTGCACATCGACAGGTGGTTCCCCTCCTCGTCGGAGTGAAAGCACACGTCGTCCATGAGGCTGTCGATCAGGAACATGCCGCGGCCTCCTTCTTCGAACTCCCCCTGCTCCTCGAACCGGAAGCGACCGGATCGCGGCGCCCAGCACCCCGGGATGGCTCGGCCTCGATCGTGCACCCGCACTTCGAGGACGTGCTCTCGCGGCCGCGGCCCGCGGCGGAAGCGAGCGCGCACCCGGACCAGTCCGTCGTGGTCTGCGTCGTAGGCGTGGCGTACGCAGTTGGTCACCGCTTCGACGACGCAGAGCTCGATCTCGAAGCAACACTCTTCCGGCAGCTGGTGGTAGCGCGCCAGGTTGCGGATGCAGGTCCCGACGAGAGCCACGTCCTCGATGCGGTTCTTGATCTCGAGGGTGATCTCGACGTGGCTCATGGCGTCGGCTCCGCGTCGCTGGCGCTGCGGGCGGCGCCGCCGTCCCACTGCAGGGCGAGGAAGGTCACGTCGTCGTCCGCCGCCCGCCCGGCACAGTGTTCCGCGAGGGCCGCCAGCAGCCGCCGGCGCAGGGATTCGAGGTCCGGATCGCGCCCTTCGCCGAGCAGGCTGTGCAGGCGCGCCTCACCGAAGTGCTCCCCGGCAGGGGACTCGGCCTCCACCAGGCCGTCGGTGTAGAGGAAGATCCGGTCGCCCGGCTCGAGCCGCACCACGCCCTCGTCGAAGGGGAGCAGCCCGCCGAGCCCGATCACCGTGCCGCCCTCACAGAGAGTGTCGAGGCGACCGTCAGCGCGCACGAGCACCGGGAAGGGGTGGGCGGCGGCCGAGTAGCGCACTGTTCCAGCCTCTGTGTCCAGCACCAGGTAGACCATGGTCAGGTGCTTCGAGAAGCGGTCGATCGGATAGTGGCGATCGAGCTCGGTGATGACCGCGGCCGGCGAGCGGGTGTGCAGCTCGCCGCGATCCTCGAACAGCGTGCCGGCGCCGCGCGAGAGGAACTGGGTCACCGAGATGGCGACCAGCGAGGAGGGCACCCCGTGGCCGCTGACGTCGAACAGATGGATCGCCAGATCCCGCGGCGTCAGCTGCTGGACGCCGAGCATGTCGCCGCCCAGCGATTCGCAGGGAGCGTAGTGCCACAACACCTGGACGCCCTGGATTCCGGCGCCCGGCGGCAGCGGATCGGGCAGCAGCGAGCGCTGGATCTCGGCTGCCGCACGCAGCTCCGCCTCCATCTCCTGCTGGCGTTGACGCAGCTGACGGTTGGCTCGTTGCAGCTCCAGCTGGGTGCGCACGCGCGCCACCACCTCGGCGCGGTCGAAGGGCTTGGTCACGTAGTCGGCGCCGCCGCACTCGAGTCCCCGCACCCGGTCGGTGGCGCTGTCCAAAGCCGAGAGGAAGACGATCGGGATGTGCGCCGTCGACGGATGCTGCTTGAGCGCGGTGCAGACCTCGTAGCCGTCCAGCTCGGGCATCAGGACGTCGAGCAGCACCAGATCCGGCCGGCGCTCGCGGGCCAGCTCGAGGGCTGCCGCGCCGCTGTCTGCGACCAGCAGCTCGTACCCTTCTCGGCCGAGGATGCCCTGGAGCAGTCGCCGGTTGATCGGAGCGTCGTCGACGATGAGGATCGTCGCCTGCGAGGCCGGCGGGATCTCGACCAGACCCGGGGCGTGGTCGTGGGGGCGGAGGGCGGGTGAGCTCACGGTGGCGGTCGGGTTCCTCGTCGTTCGTTCTGGTGGTTCCGGCCGTTTCGGCCGCTGCCGGCTCTCGTTCGTCCGGGCGGCTCTGACAGCGTACGGCCGACCGCAGGTCCGAAGGGAGTCGCCCTGGTCCGAAGGGGGAGTAGGATTCCTCCCACACGGGCCGCCAGCCCGGGCTCGCGAACCCGTCCTCGGCGCGGCGTCCGGAATTCTGCCGCCGCGACCGGAGGAGATGTTGCACGTCACCGAGGTGGTGATCCTCGCGCTGGTTCAGGGGATCGCCGAGTTCCTGCCGATCAGCTCGTCGGGGCACCTGGTGGTGGTGTCGCAGTTCGTCGGTGACGGGCGCGCCGACGCCGGCCTCAACATCCTGCTGCACGCCGGGACCCTCGGCTCGATTCTGGTGCACTACCGGCGCGATCTCTTCGAGCTGCTCGGGCGGCAGCGCCGTCTCGTACCGCTGCTGGTGCTGGGCACGCTGCCCGCGGTGGCGCTGGGCCTGGTCGCCAAGACCTGGTTCGAGCCGCTGCTCGAGAGCCCGCGGGTCGCCGGCTGGATGCTCCTCGTCACCGCCTCGCTGCTGCTGGCGGCGCGATGGATCGAGGCGCGCGCCGACGGGCTCGACCGCATGACGGTGGGCCGTAGCCTGTTCATCGGCGTCGCCCAGGCACTGGCCCTCCTGCCCGGCGTCTCGCGCAGCGGCTCGACCATCGTCGCCGGGCTCGCCTGCGGCCTCGAGCGCCGCGCCGCCGCGACCTGGGCCTTCCTGCTCGCGGTGCCGGCAATCGCCGGCGCCTCGACGCTCGAGGCGGTCAGCGAGCTGACGGGCGGAGACGGCGGTGCCGAGGGCGCCGCCGCGGCAGGACTGTCGCCCGGGCTGGGCGCTCTCGGTTTCGCTCTCTCCTTCCTCGTCGGTCTCGTCTCGCTGCGCATCGTGCTCCGTGTCGTCGAGGCGGGACACCTGCACTGGTTCGCGCTCTGGTGCGCCGCCGTCGGCGGCTTCGTGCTGATCGCGGTGTGAGGCGTGTGGAAGATCCTCGTGGTGGATGAGAATCACAGCGACGTGCTCGGCGAGAGCCCGGAGGGCGTCTCGCCGCCGGTGCTGATCGCCGGAGGCGAGGGCCAGCTGGGACGCGAGCTGGCGCGTGCCGGCGGGGCCTCGGTGCTCGCCCTCGGGCGCCTTCGCCTGGATCTCGAGGACGCCGCCTCGATCGAACGATGCCTCGACCGCCAACGACCGCAGGCGGTGATCAACTGCGCCGCCTACACCCAGGTCGACCGTGCGGAGAGCGAGCCCGAACGCTGTCGGGCGGTGAACGTCGAGGCGGTGCGCCGACTCGCCGTCGGTTGTGAGAGACGCGGCATCCGACTGGTCCACGTGAGCACCGACTACGTCTTCGGCGGCCCAGGCCGGCGACCCCGTCGCGAGGACGAAGAGCCGAGCCCTCGTGGCGTCTATGCCGTGAGCAAGCGTGACGGCGAGTTGGCGGCGTTGGAGTCGTGCTCGCGCGTATGCGTCGTGCGCACCTGTGGTCTCTACGATCCGGTCTCGGTCGACGGCACCACGAACTTCGTCAAGACGATGCTGCGTCTCGGTCGCGAGCGGCAGAGCCTGCGGATCGTGCGCGACCAGCGCTGCACCCCGACCTACGTGCGCGACCTCGCCCCCGCACTCCTGTACGTCGCCGCCTCGCAGGTTTCCGGCGTGCTGCACGTCACCAACCTCGGCGAGACCACCTGGTACGACTTCGCCGGCGAGATCTTCGGGCTCGCCGGGGTGTCGATCGAGCTGGAGGCGATCACCAGCGAACAGTACGGCGCGCCGGCGCCGCGACCGAGCTACAGCGTTTTGTCGTGCGAGCGTTACGAGAGGCTCGGTGGACCGGCGCTGCGTGGCTGGAAGGAGGCCTTGGCGGCGGCACTGGTCGATCCCGAGGCACCTGGCTGAGCCGTGCCGCAGGCTCGCTGGAGCCTCAGCCGGCCGGCTGATGGGCCGGGTCGACGAGGTCGAACACGGTCTTCACCGGCGCGAAGGTCGAGGCGGGAACCTCGATGAAGGCGGTGTTCCAGTCCGACATCGCGCCGTTCCACAGGCCAGGGCGTTCGAGAGCCCTGACCGGCCGCCCGTCGTGGCTCTTGTCGGCGACGAAGACCCGCCGCGCATCGACATAGCGGTGCAGGTCGTAGGGCCGGCCGTGGCGGTCGCGTGCACAGACTGCCAGATCGACCGGGTTGAAGTGAGTCGACCGCTGCAACACCTCGCGGCTGTCGACGCCGATCTCGGCGGATTCGACGATCTGCAGTCCGCGCTCTGCGACCCAGAACGGGCCGCCGCCCGGCTTGCCTTCGTTGCGCACCATGCCGCAGACCCTCAGTGGGCGGTCGAGCCGGTCGATCCAGCGCCGGGCGAGCTCCCGCTCCGGGTCGCCGACCGCGGCCGACTCGTCGAGGCCCGGCGGCAGGGTGCCGAATCCCCGCAGATAGTCATCGCGCACTGCGGAGATCTCGTCGGCCAGCAGGGCCGGCTCCGCGACTGCTTGGAGCGCCCGCTCCAGCCTCACCAAGGAACGGTGGAGCAGCTCGCGCAGTTCGAGCAGGCGGCCACCGAGCACCTGTTTCCAGGCCACCACCTCGTCGAGGCGGTCGTGCGGCAGCACGTTGTCGATGTTCTTGACGAAGACGCAGTCCGCCGTGGCGGTGGCGGCGGCCAGGTTGTCGAGCAGGGCGCCGTGCCCTCCCGGTCGCAGCAGCAGCGCTCCGAGCCGATCGCGCGCCAGCCGTCCTCCGACGTCGAGGGCTACGGTGTCGGTGGCCGGGCTCTGGACGCTGAACTCCACCCCGAGCGAGGCGTTGGCTGCCACCTCGATAGCCGGCCGCAGCTGCTCGAGGTGGCGAGCGAAGTCATCGCGGTGCTCCGGACTGACGGTGAAGTGGAAGCGCAGTGCTGCTCGGGTCCGAGAGTCTTCGCCGCGCAGGTAGAGCGCACCCTCTCGCAGCTGCTCCTCGAAGGCGCTCGCCGGGCCAGCCGGGTGGCGGTGGAACGGCAGCAGCCCCTTGGGGAGGTGCTGCAGGCCGAGGCCCTCTTCGCCGAGCAGGTGATCGAGCACGCGGGCGACGTCGTCGCTGCCCCGGATCGGCGGCGGGAGGGTGAAGGGCCAGAGGTCGCGGCAGCGGCGCAGGAGCTCGGCGATCTCCCGGTGCTCGCGGGCCAGGGCCGATGACGCCCCCGCGGTGGCCAGCGCCTGGCGCAGGGCGATCAGGGCGGCGAACATCCTGCTCGCCGCTCCCGACGCCGGCACGAACTTGGCGGTGCTGGCGTCGCGCGACCGCCAGCGCTGGCGCAGAGAGTCGACCTGCTGTGCGGTCAGTCGCTCGATGCCGTCACCGACGGTGGCGGGTTTGAGCACCTCCACCGGCGGCGGAGCGTCGCGCAGCAGACCGGCCTGCCGGTGCACCTCTTCGACGGTGAGGCCGCGCCGGGCGAGGAGTTCGAGGTCGGAGGCGGTCAACACGGCCTGTTCGAGCGGCTCGCCGAGCGGGGGACGAGAGGAGAGAGGGTCCTGGGGCGACATGACGCTGACCCGCGGCGGCCCTGGCGACGGACCTCGGCGGCAGCGCGAGTCTTGCACGCCCCGAGCCGCTGCGCCGGCTCCCGGCTCGGCTTGCGGTGACGATCGGCCGGCTCGGGTCAGGCGGCGGCGATCGCCTCCGCCGGATCGGCGTAGATGCGCAGGATCCTGTCGAAGCGAGTGAGCTTGAGCAGCGACTGCACCGGCGGCGAGGGGCCCGCCAGCATCAACTCGCGACCGTCGTCGAGCAGCTTGAGAGTTGCGATCAGGGCCGAGAGGCCGCTCGAGTCGACGAAGTCGACTTCGCTGAGGTCGACGACGACGCGCCGGTGACCGCCGGCGACGAGCTCGGCCATGCGCGCCCTGAACGCACCGGTGTGGGCGGCGTCGAGTCGCGGCGAGTGGAGGTGGACGACGAGCGAGTCGGCGGCCTGATGGGTGCTGAGGTTCATCGGGTCTCCGTGGCGGAGGGGGTGGAGGTGAGACTCGGGTGGACGGAGGACTTGGCCCGTGGGAGGTCAGCGCGACGTGCCGACCAGGCCCTCTTCGATGGCGTAGCGCATGAGCTGCGCGTTGTTCTCGAGGCTCAGTTTCTCGAGGATCCGTGAACGGTAGGTGCTCACTGTCTTGACGCTGAGGCATAGCTCCTCGGCGATCTCCGAGGGACTCTGGCCACTGCCCATGCGGCAGAGGATCTGGAATTCACGGTCGGAGAGACGCTCGTGCGGCGCCTTGGAGTCGTCGAAGCTCGACAGCGAGGTGGCGACGCGCTCGGCGAGCTCCATGCTGATGAACTTCCGCCCGGAGGCGACTTTTCGGATCGCCTGCACCAGCTCCTCCGCTGCCTTCGTCTTGGTGAGGTACCCGTCGGCGCCGCCGCGTAGGCAGCGCATCGCGTAGTGCTCCTCGGGGAAGCCGGTGCAGACGAGGATGTAGGCGCCGCTGCGCTGCTTGAGCTCCTCGGCGACATCGAGTCCGCCGCGGTCGTTCATCGACAGGTCGAGCAGCACGACATCGACCTCGAGGTCTGGGGTGAGGGTGAGCGCCTCGCGCCCGCTGGCGGCCTCGCCGACGATCTCGATGTCGTCGGCCGCGGCGAGCAGGGAGCGTACGCCGTCGCGGAACAGCTGGTGGTCGTCGACCAGGAAGGTTCTGATCATTGCGGGGTACTCCGTTCGGCTTGTCCGTTGTCGGTGTCCGACGCGGCGTCGGCGGGCCGCGGGGGCGGCGTGGAGGAGGGTGGACGACGCGGTGTCGTGTTCTCTCCGACCCGCAGAGTAGCAAAAGCATGAATTCTAGTAAAGCACTTTTTTCGATTCTCTGGCTGCACCTTGTGCCGAGGCAACCGCGCCAGCGGGACCGCCGAGGCCCGGAGGAGCAGATCGGCCGGCCGCGGACCGCACCTCCGGGTCAGCGCTTATGATGCCCGCGTAGCTGGTGACCGCAGGTCGGCAGCAGCTGCAGCCTCCGCGGACGGTCTCGCGCGAGGGCGCCGCCCATGGGGTGGAGTGGAGAGGGGAGGAGAGGCATGACGTCGAGCCAGTCCAGCGTCGGCGCCGCGCACGGTGCATCGCTCAGCGGCGCCGACTGGAGGGCGCTGTCGGACCAGCTGCGGGGCCTGCTGCTGCCGCAGGACGTGCTGGAGGGGGAGGAGCTGGCGCAGCGGCCGGCCGCGTGGGGACACCAGGCGGCCTGCGCCGCGCGCCTGCTGCTGCGGCCCCGTGACACGACTCAGGTCTCGCGCATCCTCGCCGCCTGCCACGCGGCGGGGCAGCCGGTGGTTGTGCACGGTGGCCAGACGGGACTGGTGCAGGGCTCCGTGGCGCGTTCGCACGAGGTGGTTCTGTCGTTGGAGCGGATGACCGCGATCGAGGAGCTCGATGCGACCAGCAGCACCCTGACCGCCCAGGCGGGCGCGACCCTCGAGTCGATCCAGCAGGCGGCCGAGAGCGCCGACCTCCAGTTCGCCCTCGATCTGGGCGCCCGCGGCCAGTGCACCATCGGCGGCAACATCGCCACCAACGCGGGTGGCAACCACGTCATCAAGTTCGGGATGACGCGTGCCCAGGTGCTCGGCCTGGAAGCCGTGCTCGCCGACGGCACCGTGGTCTCCGACCTCAGCAAGATGCTGAAGAACAACGCCGGCTACGACCTCAAGCAGCTGTTCATCGGCAGCGAGGGCACGCTCGGCGTCGTCACCCGTGCGGTGCTGCGCCTGCATCCGAGAGCCCGCTGCGTCTCGACCGCCTTCGCCGCGGTCGAGGACTTCGACCGCCTGACCCGCTTCCTGGCGGCCTGTCGCAGCGGCGTCGGCGGTGCCCTCGCCGCCTTCGAGGTCCTGTGGGAGGGGTTCTACCGCCTGGTGACGACCTCACCGGCGCGCAACGCCCCGCCGCTCGAGTACGGATCGCCGTACTACGTGATCGTCGAGGCCTACGGCAGCGATCCGGCGCGCGATCCGGAGTCGTTCGCCGCCGTGGTCGGTGCCTGCATCGACGACGGTACGATCGTCGACTCGGTGTTGGCGACCACCGCCTCGGAGCGGCGCCGGATCTGGGCGATGCGGGACGACGTCGAACAGCTGGCACGGATGGCGCCGATCTTCACCTTCGACGTCAGCCTGCCGGTGGCGACCATGGAGACGTACGTCGAGGAGGTCGGTCGGGCGCTCGAGGAGCGATTCGAGTCCTTCCAGTGGGTGGTCTTCGGACACCTCGGCGACGGCAATCTGCATCTCGTGGTCGGCGTGGGAGACGCCTCGAAGGAGGCTCGCCGCGCCGTCGAACGTTGTGTCTACGAGCCGCTGCGGCCCCGCGCCGGATCGGTCTCGGCGGAGCACGGCATCGGCCTGGAGAAGCAGCCTTATCTGTCGTGGACGCGGGGCCCGGCGGAGATCGAGCTCATGCGCACGCTGAAACGCGCCCTGGATCCGCGAGGCATCCTCAATCCCGGTCGCGTGGTGCCTCCGGAGAGCGGAGCCTGAAGGAGACCGCGCCGACGCCCTGCGACGCTCGGCCTGCCAGCCTCAGGGGCAGGTGGAGAAGGCGGCGGTGTCCTGGATCGGCTGGAAGGCGGTGCCCAGCGGTCCGAGGTAGACCCGGGTGGCGTCGCGCTCCGTGTCGACGATGCGCAGTCGTGTCTCGACGTCGGTCAGGCCGCCGGCGAACACCCAGATCCGGTCGTTGATGCCACATCCGTCGAGTACCTTGAGCGCCACCTCGACGTTCTCCGGGGCGAAGAACCAGAAATAGCCCGTGTCGTCGGTGAGCGGTACGGCGTTGCCGAGTCCACCACCGCCGGCGGTCGCATACTGGCCGTCGATCCTGAAGCGGCCGCCGAGCAGGCAGAGTGTCCTGGGTCCCTCGACGCAGGGTCCCGGCGCGATCGCCTCCGCCACGTCGAGCACGTGGCGGTCCGGTGCGCCGATCGCCACGCCACCGGTGGGGGCGTGGAGCTCGAGCACGATCGTCTCGACGGGCTCGATCTCCTCGTCGACCAGCAGACCGACGGTCACCGTGCGGACCCCGCCCTGGTTCGGCCCCCAGGCGACGACGGTGTCGGCGAACGTGAAGTCCTCACCACGACGGGCGCTACCGCCGCGCAACCGCACGCCGACGCTGGCCGACGTCGCCGCGGGGCCGATCCGTTCCACCTCGACGAGCACCGCCCCGTCGTTCTCGTCCACCACGGTGGCGCCGGCGCGGAAGCGGACCTGGCCGCCGCCCTGGTCGTCGTCGAGCAGCGTCACAGTGGTCTGTGCCGCCGAGAGGACAGCTCCCACCGCGTTCTGCAGCTGCAGCCGGAAGCGTTCGGGCGGCTCGCTCAGGGCGTCGTCGATCAGTCCCACCAGGACCGTGCGTGTGCCGCCCTCTCCGTCGGCCCAGGAGAGCTGGCCGCTGGCAGCAACGAAGTCGATGCCTGGCAGGGCCTCGACGCCGACGGTGGAGTAGTCGACCGTCGCCTGGCCGGCAGTGCCCAGGCGGCGTTCGACCAGCAGCTCGATGCCGGCCGCCGACTCGCTGACCGAGCGTTGTGCGGCACTGACCGCGATCTCGCCACCGGCGCTCCCCGGCTGGGGGTAGAGGAAGGCGACACCGTCACGGTCGTCGGGGCCGAGACGCGCTCCCCGCCCGTCGCCGTGCGCGGTGCCGCGCATCAGCGACTGCTGTGGCTGTACGTTGGTGTGGCCGAGCCCGAGGGTGTGGCCGAGCTCGTGCGCGAGGATCTCTTCGCCGTCGAGCCCGCCGGCGCCGTCGAAGAAGCAGGCGGCGCCGTCGTTGATCACCACGTCGCCTTCGATGAGGCGCAGAGCGGTGGCGCCGGCGAAGGGCAGCGAACCGAGGGTGAAACCGCCGCCGAGGCCGAGCACGCCACCCTGGCCGCACACGTAGCTGCCGCTCACCTCGCCGTTGGGATCGTTCCACAGCACGGCGCTGACACCGTCGTTCGCGGTGAGCCCGGACGAGGCGGTGGTGCTGCCGCCGAAGGCGAGATCGATGAGGCTGCCGGGGTCGTCGCTCCAGGCGCGCGCCGCACGGCTCAACGAGGCGAAGACGTCCTGGTTGGCGCCGTCGAGGCCGGAGACGTGGCCGCGTACCCGCACGCCGCCGCCCTCGTCGAAGACGAACCAGCGCACCGGGCTGCCGCCGAGGAAGGTGAACGGCTCGGCGATCTGCTGCACCAGGCGAGCCTCGTCGGGCAGCAGGTAGTCGGCGTCGCCGGTCGCGTCCTCGAGCCAGGCGGCGAAGCGGTGCCAGTCCCTCAGTCGCCGCGAAGGTCCCCGGTCGCCCGCGGCGAGCTCGGGATCGGCGAGCACCGTCGCCGCCGAGAGATCGCGCACCGCGGCCGCGCCATGGTCGCTGCTCCGCCGCTCGAACACTCCGAGCGCGGACTGGTGCAGGGGATGACGTCCCAGGCGCTCGGGTCCGAGGAAGAGGATCAGCTCCTGGTCCGGCGAGAAGGAGGGTAGACCCGGTACCACCAGCGCCGCGATGCCGGCGTCGGCCAGGAGGTCGAGCTGCACCCCCGGACGGCGCACCGTCAGCACGCTGGCCGCCGCGGTGCCCTTGAGAGTACGGCGCACCTCGACCTCGATCTCAGTGGCGAGAGCGTCGGTCGATGCCCGCACGGAGACCACCCGGCAGACGACCACCAGGTGGGCCCCTCTCAGCAGATCGGGGTCCGCAGGCTCGACCAGGGTGAGCGCGGCTACGGGCGGCAGCGGAGCCAGCCCGCCGAGAGCCAGCAGCATCGCGACGAGGGTCGAGCCGAACCGGCTCCGCTCTCCGGTGTGGCGCCCGATCGGAGCAGGCGATGTCTCGGCGCGGGTGGCGCGCCGCAAGGCGCGGAGGCGGTGGCGGCCAGCGGGACAGGGCGGCATGGTGTGGTCCGCGCCCGGGCTGCCGGCAGAGAGAGCTCTGCGCGGCCGGCCTGGGAGTCGGCGCGGAGTTTCTATCACCGCCGCCAGCGCCGGCCGCGAGGTCCCCGGGGTTGCCCGCTTCGAGGCAGCGGCGCCGTCCGTCTCCCGCTCAGCAGGCCTGGTGGGTCAGGTCGGGTGTGCCGAGGAACTGCCAGTTGGACACGGCGCGACCGTCGTCGTCGAAGACCAGGACGTTCTCACCGGTCAGGAAGACCTCCTTGCCGTCCCGCGTACCGCTCAGCGTCCAGCGGATCGCCACCGTGTCGTGCGCGCCGAGCAGACTCTCGACACGGAAGAAGAGGTCCGGCATCGCCGAACGCAGCGCCTTCACCCAGGCCTTGAGGCCGTCGGCGCCGCCGGGGGAGCCGTTGTAGGTGTAGCCGGGCGCCAGTGTCTGGTCGATGTAGTCGAGATCGCCGTCGTTGAACACACGGGTCCAGAACTGCTGTGCGGTGCGCTTGTTGCGCAGCACCGTGGCGATGGGGCAGGAGCTTTCACCGATCATGAGCCGTCTCCGTTTCTATGGTTCTTCCGGGTGCGTCGCGGATCGTCCTCTCGTCCGCGGAGACGTGCGCAGCCTTTGGGGCGCCTCGACGCCGAGGAGCGCCGTCTGCGCCGCGCACGCACTGTTGGAGAAACGGATCGCCGGGCAGGAGTTGCCGACGTCGTCCGACGACGCTCCGAGCGCTCCCCTCAGCCGGCCGCGGCGGCTGGCGGTCGCTGGTCGGAGGAGGGGTCGCTGCGCCGCAGGGTCGCGGCTGTGGTCGCCAGCGCGCCCCACAGCGTGCGCGGCAGGCCGAGCGAGCGCAGCAGCGAGCGGAAGCGCCGGTCCCTGCGCAGGGGATGGAAGACGGGCTCCACGCCGGCCCAGAGGACGTTCTCGTCGCGCCGGGCGCTGGCGGTCTCGAGGGCCTCGATCGCCGAGTCGTGGCGGCCGAGCGCGGTGAGGATCATCGCGCTCTGCACATCGAGAGGCCGGCGCCGATCGGTGAGGCGCTGCAGCACGGCCTCCGCGTCGCGCGGACGTCCGGCACCGGCGTACGCGGCGCCGAGGAAGCCAGCGTGCCAGAGAGAGCCTTGATGCTGCTCGAGCAGATCGACCGCCTCCTGGTGGCGTCGCTGCTGCAGCCGCACCTGACCGAGGAAGCCACGCGCGAGCAGGAAATCCGGTTGGAGGTCCAAGGTCTCGAGGATCGGCGCCTCCGCCTCCCGTACCCGCTCGGCGAGCAGCAGTCGTCGGCCCAGATCGAGGCTCGTGATCGGGTTCAGCGGGTCGAGGTCGACCGCTCGTCGTGCGAGCAGCAACGCTTCGTCGTGCCGGCCGAGGCAGCTGTAGAGCAGCGACAGTCCGTGCGACACCATCGGGTAGCTGGGTGAGAGGCGGGCCGCGCGGCGGAAGGCGGCCTCGGCCGAGGCGAAGTCCCACTCGACCAGCCAGAGCACGTTGCCCAGGATGCACTGGAGCTCGCAGGAGTCGGGATCGATCTCCACCGCGCGCAGGGCCCGCTCCCGGATCGTCAGCCGGTCGCGCCGCCGCCCCAGCTGCAGCAGGCTCATCGCCGACCAGCCGTTGGCGCGCGCGGAGTCCGGACCGACCGCGCATGCCCGGTCGAACAGCTCGCTGGCCTGCTCCAGGCTGTCGGGGGTCAGCCGGCGGAAGGCGTAGAGCCCCTTGAGCACCAGCAGATCGGCTTCCGGTGAGCCGACGCCGCTCGCCGGCCTGGCGTCGGGCCTGCGACCGAGGACCCGCGACTGGACCTCCGACACCAGTTCGTCGTACTGCTCTCGCAGCCGGCTCGCCGAGGTCAGCACGACGCGCGTCCACACGGCCTCCTCGGTGCGCACGTCGACCAGCTCGATGCAGAGCTCGAGACGATCGACGGTGCCGGAGAGCGAGCCGACGAGCAGCCACTGGATGCCGAGCATGCGGGCGTCGGCGAAGGAGTCGGCGGTGCGGCCGCGGAGGGCGTCGATCGAGCCCGAGCGCACCTCGATCTCGGGTCCGGAGAGCCGCAGAGAGAGCGCATCGGCGATGCCGAAGGCGAGGAACTCGAGCTCGGGCTGCTGGGCGTGCTCGGGCGGCAGGACCGCGAGGCAGCAGTCCGGCGGGGCCGGTGCGCCCGGGTGCGAGGTCGGGCCGGCCTCTCGCGAGAGGGATCGACGACGCCTCACCAGTCGCTGGAGCCGAACCCCGAGGGCGGCCAGACCGAGACGCGACCTCGGTCGGCGTTGCTGGTCGGCGAGTCGGTCTGCGATCTGCATGGCGGTGATGCGGCGCCGGGCACGGTTCTTCTGCAGGCAGGCCTCGACCAGCGCCGCGAGCGCCCGGGGAGTGTCGGGTCTCAGCTCGCGCACCGGCCGCGGCTCGTCGGTGAGGATCGAGGTCATCAGGGTGAAGGTGGTGGCGCCCTCGAACGGCCTGGTCCCGGTCAGCATCTCGTAGAGCACGACGCCGAACGAGAAGACGTCGGTGCGTGAGTCGACGGGTCGCCCTCGGGCCTGCTCGGGAGACATGTACGGAACGGTGCCGACCACCAGGCCGGCCTGGGAGAGCGAGTCCGAGGACGGCGCCATGCGTCGGGAGGGGCGGAGCTCGTTCTTGGCCAGACCGAAGTCGGCGATCTTCAGCCGCTCGCCGTCGAGCAGCAGGTTGGCCGGCTTGAGATCGCGGTGCACGACCCCGCGCTCGTGCGCCGCCGCGAGCCCCTCGGCCGTCTGCCGCGCGAAGTGCAGGGTCTGGTCGAGACCGAGTCGGCCATCAGCCGCCAGTCGCTCGGCGAGCGAGCTGCCGGCGAGATACTCCATGACCAGGAACCAGCGGTCGTCCTCGTGCTCGAAGCCGTAGATCGGCACGATGTTCTGGTGCGATAGCTGCGCCAACACCCGCGCCTCGCGGCGGAAGCGGTCGAGCAGCGGCCCTTGTCTCGCGACGTGCTCCGAGAGGACCTTGATCGCGACCTGCCGTCCGAGTGCCGGATCGGTCGCCAGCAGCACGCGGCCGGCGCTGCCGTCTCCGAGCACCCCTTCGATCTGGTACCTGCCCATGGTCTCGGGCTCGTCGGAGTCGAACAGCCTGCCGACGCAGCGAGGGCAGAAGGCTCCGCCGTCGGGAGACAGGGCGACTGCGACGCCGCACTCGCTGCAGAGGTCGCGGCGATCGCCCGGCGGCCGATCGACGGGTGCGGTCACGGCTCGCCCGGCGCTCCGTCGGGTCCCAGGCTCTGGTTCGAAGCCTCGATGACTCGCAGCAGATGGCGGACCTCGGCGTCGACGGCGTCGGACTCCGAGACCGTCTCTGCGACCTCCGCGCGCAGGGCTCGGCCGAAGCTCTGGCGCAGTCGGCGTACCGCCACCCGCACCGCGGATTCGGTGATCTCGAGCTGGCTGGCCACGTCGCTGTAGGCAGGACGCGGCCCGGCGCCGGTGACGTAGCCGCGCAGGAGCGCGAAGCGATCCGCCTGGCCGAGCTCCTGCTGCTGTGCGGCGAGACGCTGCAGGGCGCGGCCGATGACGGTGAGCGCCCAGCGGCGCTCGAACACGTCCTCCGGCGTGAGGCCGTCGACCGGCTCGCGCCGGTACCAGACCTCCTCGTCCTCGGCGTCGAGCGAGATCAGCGGTGTGCCCGGCGATCGTTTCTCCGCACGCTCCCTTTGCCACTCGTTGCTGAGGAAGTTGCTCAGGCTGGCGAGCAGGAAGGAGCGGAAGCGTCCCTTCTCGGGATCCACCCGCAGCAGTGCGTCCTTGTCGAGCAGGTGGACGAAGAAGGCCTGGGTGAGATCGGCCGCCGGGTCCGGCTTGAAGCCGCGGCGACGTACGAAGGCGTAGAGCGGCCGCCAGTACCACTCGCAGAGGGCACCGAGGGCGGCTTGCGATTGCTGCAGGTCGTCCTCGCCACAGGCGAGCACGACGCTCCAGCGGGTCTGCGGGAAGTTGGACATGGGGGCTGGGCGCGGCCAGAGCAGCGCGCGCGAGGAGCCGGCGTGCCGCGTGCCTGCGGTGGTCTCGTGGAAGGGCCGCCACGGACTGCTCAGGAGGCGAGTGTAGTCGACGTCGACGCCACCGAAAGAGCTGCAGGAACGACGGTTGTGGCGCATCGGTTGCACACGCCGAAGGCGACCCGACAGATCTTTGGTCACGAAACGACCCGGCTCGACCCTCCGCCGCCTACCGGGGCAATGCGGGAAAGGCCAGGGACGTCATCGTGGGGACGTTCCCAGCCCCCGATTGCGGGCCGCGCTGATCGTCGGCGCAGAGCCCCCGCCGGAGGCTGCGTCGGATGGCGTTGGTCTGCCGAGCGCCAGCCGCAGGGGCAGCGTCGGCGTCCGCCTCGAGAGGGCGACGGCGTCGTTCCCGGGGGCCTACGAGATCGAGCGGGGTCCGGGAGTTCTCACGCGTGCAGCCGCCGCGGCGCCACGAGCAGCCCGTCGGCGTCGCTGTAGACGTAGTGCCCGGCCGTCACCGAAGTCTCCGCGAGGCGCACGGGAACGTCGCGTTCGCCATCTCCCTGCTTGCGGCTCTTGAGCGGCTGGGTACCCAGCGCCTTGACGTGGAAGTCGAGCTCGTCGAGCTGGTCGGCGTCGCGCACGGCTCCGAGCACCACCACGGCGGACCAACCGTTCGTGCGGGCCAGCTCCGCCAGCTGGTCGCCGAGCAGCGCGCGGTGCAGCGAGCCGCCGCCGTCGACGAGCAGCACCCGGTCGTTGCCCGGCTCGGAGAGCACCCGTCGCACCAGCAGGTTGTCCTCGCTGACGCGCAGCGTGGTGACCTCACCGCAGGCGCGCGTCCGGCGGCCGAGCAGGCGCAGCTGGAGCGTGGTTCCCGACACCTCGTCGGGGAAGTCGTCGACCAGGTCGGCGGTCGCCGGCGCGGTGATCGAAGTCATCGTTCCGGCTGAGGCGTCACTCGGTTCCGAGCCGCTCCACGATCTCGCGGGTGATGTCGATCGACTGCCCGGCGAAGATGACGGCCCCGGCGGACTTGTTGAGGATCAGGTCGTACGACCGCTCCTCCTGGATCGCGGTGAGGATCTCCTCGAGCCGCTTTCCGAACAGCTCGCGCTGCTCGGCCTCGGCGCGGCTGGCGCTGCGCTGAGCGGTCTCGCGGATCCGGCGGGCCTCGATCTCGAGGTCCTCCATGCGGCGCTGCAGCGCGACCAGCTCGGCCTGCGACTTCCCCGCCGCCTCGGCCTCGAGGGCCTCGGCCTGCTTCGCCTTCTCGTCGAGCTGCGCGTCGGTGCTCTTCTGCAGCTCGTCGAGGGTGCCCTTCAAGCTCTTGCCGAACGAGGAGGCGAGGAAGGCCACCTCGAGATCGAGCACCGCGGTGCGCGGCGCGCTCTGCGCGGACGGCTCCTGGGCCGCGGCCGCGGTGAGGGTGCCGACCGCCGCGACGGCCACGGCCAGGAGGGCAGCGGTCAACTTGCGCAGGCGGGGGACGACGCCGTCACTTCCGGCTGCCGGTGGGTTGGAAGGGGAGAGGTTGCGGAGGGCGATCGACATGACGACTCCTGACTGAGAGATGCGGTGGGGCGAGGGCGTCGAAGGGGCTTGCCACGACGGCCGTCGACGGGGGCGGAGCGATCGACCGCTCACTTGGGCCCGCTCTTCTTCGGGGGGATCATCGGGAACGGGATCGTCGTCACCGCCGCCGCCATCTCGCTCTTGCCTTCGCGGATCGTCGCGGCGCCCTCCTTCTCGACCTCGTCGATGCGGAGGATGGCGTGCATCGGCAGGTAGGTCCGGCGCACGCCGTCGAACTCGTGCTTGAGGCGTTCTTCCGAGGGATCGACGACGACCTTTGAACGCTCGCCGAAGAGGATCTCTTCCACCTCGACGAAGCCGAACAGGCCGCCCTGCGAGATCTGACGGGCGAAGATCTCGTAGATCTGCCCCTGCGAGGCGAAGATCACCTTGTAGATGCGTTGCGGTTCGGGCATCGGGATTTCGTGGGGACGCGCCGGCGCACCGTGTCGAGGCGTCGCCGGACCGTTCGGAGAGTCATCGCCGCTTGGCGCCCGGCCTTCGGCTCACGAAGACGAGCCCTTGAGGCGTTCGAAGGCGGCCGCCATGGCGTTGAGGCTCGGTCCCGACTCCTCCTTGAGCTTGTTCTGGTAGTCGCGAAGATCGGCCTTGGTGCCCTCGAGCTTCGCCCCCGGCAGGGCCAGCGAGATCCGCTTGCGCTTGGCGTCGATCGAGTCGATGACGATCTTCACGCTGCTTCCCGGCCGGTACATGCGGTCCAGGCGTCCGCCGGCGGCGACGCCGGTGGCGCTGGCGGGAAGCAGTCCGGTGAGGCCGGGCTCGAGCTGCACGAAGACTCCGAAGTTGGCGATCTGCTCGACCATGCCCTCGGCATCCTGGCCCTCGCTGTAGCGGTCGTGGATTCCCTTCCAGGGGTCGGTGGCCGCCACTTCGCGTAGCGACAGCGAGAGGCGGTTGCGTTGTGCGTCGACCTCGCGGATCCAGCCTTCGACCTGCTTGCCCTCGCTGTAGTCGTCGTCGCTCAGCTTCCGGCCGATCGGCAGCTGCGACTCGTGGAGCAGGCCCTCGACACCCGGGAACACCTCGACGAAGACGCCGAAGTCCGCCCTGCGGACCACCGTGCCCTGGAAGGCGTCGCCGATCTTCGCCCGCTCCTCGACGTCCTGCCAGGGATCGGGCTCGAGCGCCTTCATCGACAGCGAGATGCGCTCGCCGTTCTTCTCGACCTTGAGCACGACCACCCGCACCGACTGGCCGGTCGACAACACCTCGCGGGGCTCCGAGAAGCGGTGGCGGGTGATCTGTGAGCGGTGCACCAGTCCCTCGAGTCCGCCGCCGAGGGAGACGAAGCCGCCGAAGTCGGTGACCGAGCGCACGGTGCCTTCGACCGGCTCGCCGCTCTTCGCCTTGTCGCGCAGCTGCTGCAGGATTCCGGATCGGTCCTCGCGCAGCACCGGTACGCGCGAGACGACGACCCGCTTGCCGTCGTCCTTGATGTCGATGATCCGGAACTCGAGCTCGCGGTCGAGGTAGGCGGCGGCCTTCTTCGGATTGGCCAGCTCCATCTGGCTCTTGGGACAGAACGCCGCGACGCCGAACACCGCGACGTGGAAGCCGCCCTTGTTCCAGCCGATGACCTTGCCGGCGACCCTTTCTTTCGCTTCGAGCGCGGCGCTGATGCGGGCCAACTCCGGCGACATCGGCTTCGGCGGCGGTGCGGCGTCGGAGCTGTCGACCACCGTCGAGCCTTCGTCCGCCGACGGCACAGGGCCATCCGTGCCATCCGTGCCATCCGCGCCGTCCGCCGGGGGCGACGAGCTCGCTCGAGGCGACAGCTCCGCCTCCGCGGCGTGGGCTTTCTCGCGGTCGGTTTCGCCATCGGTCTCCGCGTTCTCGGACGTCACTTCACCGCCGTCGGAAAGGGTCTCGGATGTGCGGGGAGACTCGGCTTCGGCGCCAGCCTCCGGTCCCGCCGCGACCGTCTCAGCCGTCTCAGCCGCGACCGTCTCGGTGGTCATCGGCTCGCTCTGGGCGCCGCCGTCGTCGGCGCTTGCTGCCGGCTCGTTCGGTGCGGTTTCGGCGTCGATCTCGGTGGACGCACCTTCGGCGGGCGGCTGGACTGCGTTGGACATCTTCGGCTCCGAGTTCAGAGGATCGCCGGCCCAGCGCTCGGCGCTGGAGGACGAGCGGCGCAGGCCGCTGGCTCCCGGCGGTGTCGCGGCGCCGCGGGGTGGACCGGCGGAGTCCTGGGATGGTGAGGCGCCGGGGTAGAGAGGGTTCCGCGCCTCTTGCGAACCCTGGACTGTATCAGTGACGCGACCACGAGGGACAAGAGGAGAGGTGCGAGGGAAGAGGGAAAAGGGAAGAGGGAAAAGGGAAGAGGGCAGAGGGAAGAGGGCAGAGGGAAGAGGGGAGAGGGAGAAGGGAGGGGAGAGAAAGGAAGAGGGACTGGGGAAGAGGGGCTGGGGGTTGGGGATTGGGGATTGGGGTTCAGGGAATGAGGCGCTTGGCACGGAGAGGGTGATGGGGAGCCAGGGTCGCGGGGCGGAGGATCGCGGGATCCAGGCTCGGCACCGGTGCAGGGAGAGGGCAGAGATGGAGAGGTCGAGACCGACCCCCGACCCCGAAACCCCAGACCCCCAAACCCCGGCCCCCAACCCCTTTGCCCTTGTTCCCTCTTCCCTTGTCCGGGTCAAAGAAGAACAGCCCGGCCGTTGTCGGCCGGGCTGGTGGATCGCTGGCGGGCGCCAGCGGAGGTCTTCGTGCTCGGGGCGTGGGTCGTGCCCCGAGCTTCGGCTCACCCGATGGTGATCTGGCGAGCCTGCGCCTCGGGCGCCTTGGGCACGACGATCGAGAGCACGCCGTCCTCGAAGCTGGCGCTGATGTCGGCGACGCTGGCGTTCTTGGGCAGCTCGAAGGTGCGGGTGAACGACCCGTAGCGACGCTCGACCCGGGTGAAGTTGCGACCCTCCTGCTCGACGAAGCTGCGCTCGCCGCTGATGCGCAGGACGTGGTCCTCGACGCTGAGCGACACCTGGTCCTTCTTGAAGCCCGGCAGCTCGACGTCGATGGTGTACGAGTCGGCCGTCTGGCTGAGATCGACCACCGGCCGCCACTGCTGCGCATCGCTGTCGGCGGCGCGACCCGGGCGGACGAAGAAGCCGTCGTTGAAGAAGCTGTCGAGCAGGCTGGTCATGGTGTTGGGAGCGGTCAGAGAGGTCTGGAGCATGGTCGGTTCCTCCTTGGGATAGGTGGTTCGCGGTCTGTGGTCTCGAAGTCTTTCCAGTCCTGTCGGGGGCCTGGATCGCCGGCTCCGCCCTGCGGCTTCGGCCGGTCCGTGGTCGGGAGCGGCGCCGCCAGCTACCCGGTTCGAGGGAGAGGCGGCGCCTTCGACCGTACGAACGTAGTGTGGCAGGCGCATATTCCAGAGTCAAGAGAATGAGCTGAAGAGAGTCAAGTCAGGATCTGCTTCTCGGCGAAGCATATTATTCGCCTCCGCGAGTGAGGTGCTGGGCGCCCGCCGACGTTGGTCCGCTCTCTCGCCGCCCCCCGCCGACCGGCACACTCCCTCAGAGCGCGGATGAAGTGCCGGGCCAGCGCGACGTGCCGAGCACCGGGCGGCAGGCGGAGTCACCCTCTGGCGCGAGGCCTCGCGGGCAGAGGAGCTCGTCTGCGTCCCCGAGCCGAGACGAGCGTTGACCCTCAGCGGCGCCTTGCCGCCTTCCCGGCTCATTGCACCGATGGCCATGCCCAGGTGTCGTGATGCTCGAGCCCAGCTCCCCCTGAGATCTCACCTCCGGAGGTCTTGAGCCCCTCTAGATCCCAGCGCCACCGGCCGCAGCCTCTGGTATCGGCAGTGGCAGTCGAGCCCCCGGGCCTCGAACGGGCCCGCGGGGGTGGCAAAGGTCGTAGTACACTCCGCCGCGGCACGACCGATCGGTCGGTAGGGAATCCGATTCCCGTGGCCTGCTGCCGACTCGCCCGCCATGCGGTCCACAATGCGGTCCAAGAGGGGTCGCGGAGCGCAGAGGCGTCGGCGACGGAGAAGCTGTCTCCGCGCCCGAGCGTCGCAGGCGTCTCGCCGCGGAGGACGGACGCAGCAGCGGCCGCGGAAGGCGGGGCTGCCGGCGGTCCCGCTCCGACGCGCGCTCGAGTCGGCGGTCTCTCGCCTCCTCTCGGTCGTTCCCGGCCGACCCGGGCGCTGAGCCCGGCGCCTCGGGCCCACCCCGATCTCCCGCCCGAGGCATCCTCGACCCCAGTCGATGCCGACCGTGCTCGAGGCCCCCTCACTCCAATCCCCACCCAGAGGCCCATCCGATGTCCTTCCAGCAGTTCACCGGCACCGACCGATACCTGGTGACTCCCGAGCTTCGCGACGCGGTGAACGTCGCGATCGCGCTGGAGAAGCCGCTCCTGATCCGTGGTGAGCCGGGCACCGGCAAGACCGTGCTGGCCGAGGCGGTGGCGGAGAACCTGGTGATGCAGCTGCTCACCTGGAACGTCAAGTCGACTTCGAAGGCGCAGGAGGGGCTGTACGTCTACGACACCGTGCAGCGACTCAACGACGCCCGTTTCGGCGACAAGGACATCAGCGACATCGGCCTCTACATCAAGTACGGGCCGATGGGTCGCGCCCTGCTCGCCGAACAACGCGTCGTGCTGCTGATCGACGAGATCGACAAGGCCGACATGGAGTTCCCCAACGACCTGCTCCACGAGCTCGACCGGATGAGCTTCTCGGTGCACGAGACCAACGAGCACCACACCGCGAAGCACAGGCCCGTGGTGATCATCACGTCGAACAACGAGAAGGAGCTGCCCGACGCCTTCCTGCGCCGGTGCGTCTTCCACTACATCAGCTTCCCGGATCGCGACACGATGGCCGACATCGTTCGGGTTCACCATCCCGACGTCGAGGACGAGCTGCTCAAACAGGTGCTGCTGCGCTTCTACTGGCTGCGCGATCTGCCCGAGATCCGCAAGCGCCCCTCGACCTCCGAGTTGATCGACTGGATCGCGGCTCTGCGCCGCGGCGGCGTCAGCACCGAGGCGATCGAGTCGGAGTTGCCGTTCCTCGGCGTGCTGATGAAGCGGGAGAATGATCTGCAGGTCACGCTGCAGGCCCACCGACGTGGCCGGGTGAACTGACCGCGGCAGGAGAGGAGCGGGGCGAGGAGCGATGTTCGTCGACTTCTTCTACCACCTGCGAGGCTTTGGTCTGCGGGTGACGATCACCGAGTGGCTGACCCTCATGCGGGCTCTCGCCATGGGGCATGGCCGCGCCGATCTGGGAGTCTTCTACCATCTGGCTCGCTCCCTCGTGATCAAGCGGGAGACGGACTACGACGCCTACGACCGCGCCTTCGCCTCGTTCTTCATGGACATCGAGGCGCAGTTCGACATCGACGACGAGCTGCTCTCCTGGCTCGAGCAGCCCAAGCTGCCCGAGATCACCGACGAGGAGCGCGCCAAGCTCGAGGCTCTCGATCTCGACGAGTTGCGCGAGAAGTTCAAGGAGCGGCTCGCCGAGCAGGACTCGAGGCACGACGGTGGCAACAAGTGGATCGGCACCGGCGGCACCTCGCCGTTCGGACACGGCGGTGAGAATCCCGCCGGCATCCGGGTCGGCGGCAGCGGTGGCGGCCGCTCGGCGGTGCAGGTGGCGGGGTCGCGTCAGTTCCGCAACCTACGCTCGGATCGGGTTCTCGACACCCGGCAGATCGGGGTGGCGCTGCGACGGCTGAAGAAGCTCGACAAGGTCGAAGGGCCCGAGGAGCTGGACCTCGACCGCACCATCGACAAGAGCGCCAGGAACGGCGGCGAGATCGATCTGGTCTTCGGACCGCCGCGGCGCAACCGCATCAAGCTGATGCTGCTGATGGACGTCGGCGGATCGATGGACCCGCACACCATGCTGTGTGAGCGGCTCTTCTCGGCCGCGCACGCCGCCAACCACTTCAAGAAGTTCGAGCATCGGTTCTTCCACAACTGCGTCTACGAGAAGCTCTACACCGACATCGCCCGCTGGCGCGGTGACCTCACCTCGCAGGTGCTGAAGAACCTCGACCACACCTGGTCGGTGGTCTTCGTCGGCGATGCCTGGATGAGCCCCTACGAGCTCACCCACAGCGGCGGCGCGATCGACTACTACCACCGCAACACCGACACCGGCCTGACGTGGCTGCGGCGCATCCGCGAGCGCTGTCCGAATTCGATCTGGCTGAACCCCGAGCCTCGCAAGATCTGGAACGCACCGACGATCCACATCATCCGTCAGGTGTTCCCGATGTTCCAGCTCACCCTCGATGGGCTGACCGAGGCGGTCGACGTGCTCCGCGGCGCCCGGCCGAACCGCGCCCTCGCCGCCTGAGGGGAGTGCTCGGAGCGCAGCGGCGCCGTTCCCCTGTGGCGGGAGGATGCTCGGGGCCGGCAAGCACGGTGAGCGCGGAGGCGGCGGCCGGGAAACAGTGACCCGGTCCTCGACGTTGGTGTGGGAGGTGACGAGAGGAGCCGGGCCGCGACCCGGTGGCCCAGCCGTCACCGGGATCCGCGCGACCCCGACGGGCGGGGTCGAGGAGGTGGCATGAGCAGCAGCGGAGGAGAGCGACCGGACTGGGACCGCCTCGAGCTCGGCGGCGAGGCCGACGGCTGGGAGCCCTCGTTCGAGGAGCGCGGCGACGAGGCCGGCGACGGCCTCTACGATGGTTCGAGCTCGCCGGATCCGTTGGTCGCCGACTCGGAGAGCGACCCGACGAATCGGGGAGCGCTGCGCGGCGCGCTGGCGCTGCTGCTGGTGCTAGCGGTCGCGGGAGTCGGCATCTGGCTCTGGCTGCGCGACGGCGATGCCCTGCCTCCGGAGCTCGCCCAGGGGCCGCCGCCGGACGAACCGGCGCCGGTCGCAGAGGCGCCGCAGGAGCCGCTGCCCGAGGCCGAGCCACAACCGGACGAGGAGCTGCCGCCGCTCGACGCCAGCGACGAGATGGTGCGGCGGCTGGTCGCATCGCTGTCGTCGCATCCGCGCATGGCTCAGCTCCTGGTCACCGACCGGCTGATCGAGAAGGCGGTGCGGGTGGTGGCGAACGTGGCCTACGACGAGAACCCGAGCGGCCACCTGCCTTCCCTGGCTCCGGCGTCCCCGTTCGTCGCCGACCGGGTCGAGGTGGAGGGAGGCGTCGGAGAGAGATTCCTGATCGGAGAGGAGACCACGCGCCGCTACGACGCCGCCGTGGCGATGTTCACCTCGCTCGACAGCGAGGGAACGGCGCGGCTCCACCGGCGGCTGCGCCCGCTGCTCGACGAGGCGTACGCCGACCTCGGGCTGCCGGGCAGCTTCGCCGACGCCGTGCGGCGAGCCGCGGCCAGGCTCCGCGCCACTCCGGACGTGGCCCAGCCGCTGCTCGAGCGCACCCGACCGCGGACCTTCCAGTTCGTCGACCCACGACTGGAAGAGCTGGCGGAGGGCCAGAAGATCCTGCTCCGCATGGGGAGCGAGAACAGGCGACGGCTGCTGGAGAAGATGGAGGACCTGCTGGCCGCCAGCGGTCTCGACTGAGCGGCGCGCACAGCGCTCCACGAACGGCCTCGCTCGGTCGGCGTCGACCGCCGGAGCACGCCCCGGGACGTCCGGTGTGTTGATACGATGAAGGCTTGTTCGACGTGGGGGCTCCGGCGGGCCGCAGGGGCTTCCACGCCGCCTGCGAACTCGCCTCGCTCAGCCTGAAGTCCAGGTCCGCTGATTCGTCCTCCAGCCGTCGCGCCAGCGAACGGGCAGGAGGTGTCCGGGTCGCCGATCCGGATCTGCTTTCCACCGCCGATACCGTCTTGCCCTCTCCAGCACAAGCTCCACCTCCACCCGTCCTCGAACACCTTGCCGCAACCCTGACCCCGGCCCCCCACAGGTCGCCGTGGCGATCCGCCGGCGCCCGGTGGGGCGGGGTCTGTCGAGGCGATCTTCGGTTCCGTGCCGAGCAGAGACTCGTGCCGGGTGCTCGGGGTGACTCGGTGCGGTCTGCGCGACAGGCTCCATCGTGCCTTGCCGGTCGTCCGCGGATGCCTCTGAACCTCCTCGTCGCACCCCGGTCGGGCTGGCTCGACCTCGCATCGCCGCACGAAGCGTCAGGGAGTCTCCGACCTTGACCTCGCCGTGCCAGGAGGTCGATGCGCCACGACGGGCCCGCCTCGGCATCTACCGCGGCCCGGCACCGACTCCGCTCGAGCCCGATCGCCTGCTCGCGGCGCTCCGGCGCGTGCGCGAGCCGGTCTGGGTGCTTGCCCGCTCGGCCGAGCACCGGACGGATTCCACCGTCGAGACCGCTCGTCTCGCCATCGCCACCTCGGGCAGGGTCGAGCTGGACGGCAGAGCCGGCGAAGGTCCCGGTTCGACGGCCGACGGCGACGGCGACTGGGCTCTGGTCGGTCACGCCGATCCGCTGCCGCTCGAAGATCTCGGTGATGCGGGATTTCGCGCCGACCATGGGTTGCGCCTCAACTACGTCGTCGGCGCGATGGCCAACGGGATCGCCTCCGAGGAGCTCGTGGAGACGGCTTCGCGCCGGGGTCTGCTCGCCTTCTTCGGCGCCGGCGGCCTGGCGTACGGAAGGGTCGAACGGGCGATCGCGACGCTGCGGTCGAGGCTGCTGGATCGACCCTGGGGCGCCAACCTGATCCACAGCCCGGCAGAGCCCGATCTCGAGGACGCCGTCTCCCGCCTCTACCAGGAGCGCGGCGTGCAGCGCGTCTCGGCCTCGGCCTACCTGCGGTTGACGCTGCCGATCGTGCGCTATCGGCTCTCGGGCCTACGCCGCGACGGGCAGGGGCGGGTGGTGTGCGACCACCACGTGTTCGCCAAGGTCTCGAGAGTCGAGGTGGCGCGTCAGTTCTGGGCGCCGGCGCCGCGCGCGATGGTCGACGCACTACGCTCCGACGGCTCGATCAGCAGCGAGCAGGCCGAGTTGGCGGCGGCGGTGCCGGTGGCGCGCGAAGTCACCGTCGAGGCCGACTCGGGTGGCCATACCGACAACCGGCCGGCGATCGCCTTGTTGCCGACCTTCGCGGCGCTGCGCGACCGCCTCCAGGACGAGCATCGATTCGAGCGAGCGTTGCGTTTCGGCGCCGCGGGGGGCATCTCGACTCCGGGATCCGTGCTCGCCGCCTTCGAGCTCGGCGCCGCCTACGTTCTCACGGGCTCCGTCAACCAGGGATGCCTGGAGGCCGGAACCTGCGACGCGGTGCGCCGGATGCTGGCCGAGGCCGAGCAGGCCGACGTCGCCATGGCTCCGGCCGCCGACATGTTCGAGATGGGCGTCAAGCTCCAGGTGCTCAAGCGAGGCACTCTGTTCGCGTCCCGGGCCCAGAAGCTCTACGACCTCTATCGGGCTCACGACAGTCTCGACCTCCTGCCCGCAGGCGATCGCGAGAAGATCGAGAAGACGGTCTTCCGGCATCCGATCGATGAGGTCTGGCGACAGACTCGGGAGTTCTGGCAGCAGCGGGACGCGAAGCAGCTGCAGCGGGCCGAGGACGACCCGAAGCACCGCATGGCGCTGGTCTTTCGCTGGTACCTCGGGAAGTCGTCGCACTGGGCCAACTCGGGTGAGCCGGGGCGGCAGGCCGACTACCAGATCTGGTGCGGACCGGCGATGGGCGCCTTCAACGAGTGGGCGCGTGGATCACATCTCGAGGACTGGCGCCAGCGCACGGTCGAGGAGATCGCCCTGAACCTGATGCACGGAGCGGCCGTCCTGGCGCGCTCCAACCAACTTCGCAGGCAGGGGCTCTCGCTTGCCGTGCGGATCCGTCCCGAGCGCCGGGCGCGGATCGAAGGGGAATCGTCATGAGCAGTGTCACATCGCCAGAGAACAGCTCGCCGGAGCGTCGCCGTGTGCGCAGCGAGCCGCTGGCCATCATCGGTCTGGGTGCGATGTTCCCAGGCGCGGCGAGCGTGCGCGAGTTCTGGTGCAACGTGCGCGACGGTGTCGATTCGATCCGCGAGGTCCCTCCCAGCCACTGGTCGCCTGGCGACTACTTCGACGAGGACCCCCGGCGTCCAGACTTCACCTACGGACGGCGCGGAGGATTCCTAGACCCGTACGACTTCGATCCGCTCGAATTCGGGATCTCGCCTGCCGACATCGCGTCCACCGACACCACCCAGCTGCTCGGCCTCGTGGTGGCGAAGGCGGCGCTCGACGACGCCGGCTACGGCTCCGGTGGTCGCCAGCTGGACCGCCGCCGCACCAGCGTCGTGCTCGGCGTCACCGGTGCTCTCGAGCTGGTGATCCCGCTGGGTGCTCGCCTCGGGCATCCGCACTGGAAGCGTGCTCTCGACGCGGCCGGGGTGGACCCCCAGACCAGCCAGGAGGTGCTGCGGCACATCTCCGAGTCCTACGTGCCGTGGACGGAGAGCTCGTTCCCGGGGCTGCTCGGCAACGTCGCGGCGGGTCGGATCGCCGGTCGACTCGACCTGCACGGCACCAACTGCGTCGTCGACGCCGCGTGCGCGTCGTCGATGAGCGCCCTGCACCTGGCGGCGCTCGAGCTCGAGACCGGCCGAGCCGACATGGTGCTCGCCGGCGGGCTCGACACCTTCAACGACATCTTCATGTACATGTGCTTCTCCAAGACTCCGGCCCTGTCGCCGACTGGAGACGCACGTCCGTTCGATCGCGACGGCGACGGCACCATCCTCGGCGAGGGCCTGGGTGTGCTCGCGGTGCGCCGGCTCGCCGACGCCCAGCGCGACGGCGACCGGATCTACGCCGTGATCCGGGGCATCGGCACCGCCAGCGACGGCCGCGGTGTGGCGGTCTACGAGCCGAGCGCCGCGGGTCAGGCGCGGGCCCTGCGCGACGCCTACGAGATCTCGGGCGTCGATCCCGCAACCGTCGAGCTGGTCGAGGCGCACGGCACGGGGACGCGGGTCGGCGATGCCACCGAGGTCCGGGCCCTGAGCGAAGTCTTCGGCGAATCGAGAGCCGAGCCGGCGTGGTGCGCGCTCGGCTCGGTGAAGTCGAACATCGGCCACACCAAGGCGGCGGCCGGCGCCGCGGGCCTGATCAAGGCGGTGCTGGCGCTGCATCACCGCGTGCTGCCCCCGACACTCAAGGTCGAGTCCCCGAACGAGGCACTCGACGGCTCGCCGTTCTACGCCAACCGGGTAGGGCGCCCCTGGCCGCGCCGCGACGGCAAACCGCGCCGCGCGGCGGTGAGCGCCTTCGGCTTCGGCGGCACGAACTTCCACTGTGTGCTCGAGGAGGCGCCCGACGCGGCGGGCCGCGCGGGCTCCGAGGAGTCGATCGAGGCCTCGTGGTCGGGCGCCGTGCAGCTGGTGGCGATCAGTGGCGCGGATCGCCCTGCGATCGCCGCCCAGCTCGCCGAGCTCGAAGAGCAACGCGACTGGCGGGCGCTGCGACTGTGGGCGGCGGCACGGCGCTCTGCCTTCCGCCACGACGATCCGGTGCGCCTGGCCCTGGTACTCGAGCGTCAGCGAGGCGATCACTCCGAGCGAGCCGCCGCGACGCGTCGATGGCTCGAGCGCGGCGATGCATCCTCCGCCCCGGAGTCGGTCTATCTGGGTGAGGGAGCGGCGGCTGCCCGGGTCGCTCTCGTCTTCCCCGGTCAGGGCGCGCAGAAGATCGGCATGCTGCGCGAGCTGCTGGTGCGCTTCCCGGAGGCAGCCGAGGTGCTGCACGCGGCCGAGCGCGAGTACGCGGCGCGCACCGGAGGGTCCCTGATCGACCGCATCTATCCGGCCGCCGGAGTCGGCGATGCCAGCCGGCAGGAGGCCGCACTGCGTGCCACCGACGTCGCTCAACCGGCTTTGGGCGTGGTCGAGCTCGCCGCCTGGCGGGTGCTGCGTCGGTTCGGTCTGCCGGTCGAGGTGGCGTTGGGACACAGCTTCGGCGAGCTGGTCGCGGTGGCCGCCTCCGGACGCATCGCGGAGGACGACCTCCACCGCCTGGCGCTCCGGCGCGGCCAGCTGATGGCGCGCGTCGACGGCGACTCCGGCGCCATGCTGGCGCTGCTCGTCGGCGCCGCAGAGACCGAGCGCCTGCTCGCCGACACCGGCAGCGCATGCCGGATCGCCAACCTGAACGCTCCCCAGCAGGTGGTGGTCAGCGGCGGTCGTGAGGAGATCGACCGGCTGCAGGCCGCTTGTCGCGAGCGCGGGATCGGCTGCGCACGCCTGAACGTCTCCGCCGCGTTCCACTCGCGCTTCGTCGCCGCCGCGGTTCCGGCGTTCAGCGAAGAGGTCGAACGCACCCGATGGCGCGCCGGTGAGTTCCCGGTGCTGGCCAACAGCACCGGCGAGACCTACCCCGAGAACCCTGGCGCCCAGCGCCTGCTGCTGGCACAGCAGCTCGCCGAGCCGGTGCTCTTCCAGCAGTGCGTCGAGAACGCAATCGCCCGTGGCATCACCCACTTCGTGGAGGTCGGTCCCGGACGCCAGATGTGCGGCCTGATCGAGAAGATCGGCGACATGGCCGGCAGCGTGCCGGTCGTCGCTCTGCCGCTCGAGCGCGGCGACGCCGAGGTCGGTCTGGCGCAGCTGCTCGGTCGCCTGGCGGTCGACGGGGTGGAGCTCGAGCTGGCCCGCTGGGATTCCCGTCGCCAGGCCGAGGAGCCTGTCCGGCGGAGGTTCACGGTCCCGGTCTGCGGGGCCAACGCCCGCCCGTCGAAGGCGATCCCGGCGATCCCGTCGATGCCGGCCGCCGCGGCCCCGCCGCGGGCGGCCTCGGGGGCGGGAGGCAGCGGGAGCGGTGAGGGAGCTGCGGCGGGAGTCGACGAGGGAGCGTCTGCGGAGACTGGCTCGGCGTCGCAGGCGACGCCGCCAGAGGACGCAGGTGGAGCGCCGGCGCCAGCGGGCACCGGGTCGCGGCCGGCGCACGGCGTGGCGATGACCGCCCCGCGCGCGCCACGGGACCTGGCGCCGACCGCCGAGCGACCCCAGGGCGGACACCAGGGTGAACCGGTCGTCGCGGCCAGTCGTGGAGGGGTGCCGGCCCAGGGCGACTGGCTGCGCGGCGGCCTGGAGGCGCTGCTGCACCTGCAGGACGTCGCCGCCCAGGCCCACCGCGAGTTCCTCGCCTCGCACGAGGCGGCGGCCGAGCGTGTCGAGCGGCTGCTGGCGGCGTCGGTCCGCTTCTCGCGAGGCAGTGCTGCCCCCGATCACGGCGAGACCGCACCCGCGAGCGCGGTGCGCAGCCGGGAGGAGGACGCGGGATGGGGAGGCGAGGAGGAAGGCGTCGGACCGGTCGCCGCCCCTGCGACTTCGCCGACGCGGTCCCAGCCCGAGGCCACCGAAGGGCCCGTGGCGCCGGCCACCGCGACGAGCGCGCCTGCCGGGGGAGATGCGGCCGCGGCGACTTCGCCGGCGGCTCGCCGGGACACGGCCGCCGATCGCATCGACGAGCTCGTGCTCGCGGTGGTCGCCGAGCGCACCGGCTATCCCGAGGAGATGCTGGAGCTCGAGATGGAGCTCGACGCCGACCTCGGCATCGATTCGATCAAGCGGGTGGAGATCCTCTCGGCGCTGCAGGA